>Ga0247738_10000009_pt1 | contig 267244 bp, 226 predicted proteins | sample UWRJL013104B2_FD_180936 | JGI IMG/M metagenome (GOLD analysis project Ga0247738, IMG submission 180936) | Plant litter microbial communities from Arlington Agricultural Research Station in Wisconsin, United States - UWRJ-L013-104B-2 | ecosystem: Environmental > Terrestrial > Plant litter >...
CATGGGGAGATTATCTGAGCGAAAAATCATACTCGTCCACCGCGAAACGCGGCTGGACGGTTTGATTCGCAGGCACAATACTCGTGATCAGGCAGGTTTCTATATCACAAGCCGTGGTGATAATTTTGCGGACTATCTTGATGAAGATCGTGAATTAAAACTCGCACTTACTAACATCGAAAAATTGTTAAAAACATTTGGTCGGGTGCAATTATTAGAGCGCAGCTTTTTACCAAATTTTCTATTTGGCCCGGATGATCTTGTAGTGGTTGCCGGTCAAGATGGATTAGTTGCCAACACCTTGAAGTATTTAAAAGGGCAGCCTTTAATTGCGATCAACCCCGCACCCCAGCGTTTTGATGGGCAATTATTGCCGTTCAAATTTAACGATATAAGTGCAGTATTGAATGCTGTATTAAACAATCGCTTTTCGGCAAAAGCTGTGACCATGGCGCAAGCAGAATTGAATGATGGTCAAACCTTGTTGGCGGTGAACGATTTGTATATTGGCCCCAAGCTGCCTATATCTGCCCGTTATGAATTGGAGTATGACGGGCAACGCGAAGTGCAGTCCTCTTCCGGCGTGTTGATATCAACAGGGCTGGGCTCTACCGGATGGCTGCGTAGCCTGGTTACTGGTGCAGCTGCAATTTCAGGTTCTCAAACGCATCACTATGAGCTGCCCTGGGATTCTCACCAGCTTTGTTATTGCGTGCGAGAGCCGTTTCCTTCGCAAACAACGGGTACATCTTTAGTATTTGGCAAAATAGAGCCATCCCAACATTTTTCGCTCACATCACGTATGGCTGAAGGTGGAATCATTTTTTCCGATGGGATAATAGATGACGCGATTGAATTTAATTCTGGCACCATCGCGAATATTGCGATTGCGAAAATACAGGGCAAGCTTGTCGCAAATTGATGAGGGGTTCAGGTTTATCTGTCCTGCAGCCGTTTTAGCATCTGTGCTGCCTTTTTCCCCGTGGATCTTAATGTTGGCCTTTCCGGTGGACAACAGGTTAATATCGTTAGAGCTTCCAAGTCATCTTCCGACAGAGACATGCGACTACATCATGAGTCAATTCGAATTCAAAATGAATTAAAAGTAGTAAATCAAATAATGTCGCGTGAATTTTCTCAAACGATTGTCTTTGCCAGCTACGCTACTATGCCGCTTTTAGCTGATGCAGTTTATTACTGATGTAGTCATCCAAGAAAAACTATTCCAGTTCGTTGAAAATAAAATTTATTTTGTGCGGTGTGAATTCAAGCGATCTAATCTTGTTCAATTTAACAGAAATTTGTTTGGCAGCAGGAAATAGTTAGAACTTAAATTTCAATGATGCCTAACAACCAAGGTGCATTTCATGATAGATGCGGATTACACTCAAACCTCTCCACTCTCTACCCACAGTAAAAATACCAGCCCGTTACTAGGCTTAACCATTGTGTGGCATCCAGATCACAACCGAATTGGTGAGCAGTTTGTGAGTGGGACATTTGCAAGCAAAAGTGCTGATCGCATAATTGACATCAGTCGTTTTCTGCCGCTGTTTTGTAAACCAGGGGCGGAAGGTTTGGCACTGGGGCACAGTGCAGTTTCGCGCGACTCAGTGCGCCTACAGTTCGATGAACACAATGGAGTTACCCTCCATTTACCTATCAGCCGCATGGTGGTTGAGCTTAACGGCGAGCAGATACATACAAGTTGCTACCTAACCGCAGCGCAGCTTGAGGCGGGGCAAATCCTCGGCTTAGGCAGAACCATTTTGCTCTGCTTGCATTGGATGCATTGCTTGCCCAAGCACAATCCTATTGCTGGTTTTATTGGCGTGGGCACTGCTGCTATCGTCGCACGCGACCAGGTTCATCAAGTGGCGAATACTGACTTGCCAGTGTTGTTATTAGGAGAGACGGGCACCGGTAAAGAGATTGCAGCGCAAGCAATCCATGTGCTTAGTAAGCGTGCGGATGCAACTCTAGTAACGGTAAACATGGCAGCATTGAATGAATCCTTGGCAGCAGCGGATTTGTTCGGCGCAGTGAAAGGTGCTTACACCGGCGCGCAAACGGCACGTAAGGGTTTGTTTGGCGAGGCCGCTGGCGCAACTCTATTTTTGGATGAAATTGGTAACGCCCCTAGTACAATACAACCGATGTTATTACGAGTACTGGAAGGCGGCGATTATCGCCCACTTGGCGCGCAGCAAGATCAGCAATCTACAGCACGCATTATTGCCGCTACCGATCAAAATTTAGAGAGCGAAAGTTTCAATCAAGCATTGTTGCGTAGGTTGGAAAGTGTAGTTATTCATCTACCGCCCTTACGCGCTAGACGTGAGGATATAGGAGTATTGATCCTCCACTTATTGCATGGTAATCCGTTATTCAATGACACCATTATATTACCCGCAAGTCTCGTTACTGAGCTCGCGTGTTACGACTGGCCGGGTAATATTCGCCAGCTATCACAAGTGCTCAAACGAGTGATGCTAGCGCTGCAAATGGGCGAAGCACCGAGTTTGGCGAGTTTGGTCAAAGCCTTGCCAAAGCCAACGACATCCACCACAACAATTCAACTCAGCCCAAGTGCAGAACGCGTTCGAGATATAACCGAGGAGGCTCCAACGGCAGCGCGTAAAAAGCTAGCTGAGCTGAGCGATGCCGACGTGTTGGAAGCTCTAGAAAATAATGCGTGGAATATACAAGCTGCCGCGAAATCATTGGGAATATCTCGGCCTTCAATGTACAAACTGTTAGAACAGCATCCGCAGATACGACGAGCAGAACAGATACCTGATGAGGAAATACGCCACACACTAAAAACCAGTGCAGGCGATATGGAGCACTGTGCTTCTTTGTTAAAAACGCCGAGTGAAGCACTAAGGCGTCACTTGAGAGGTCGAGGGTGAATAATTATTTGAGTTATGTAGGCGCTTGAAAAGGTCAAGGAATTCGAAATAGCCTGTGTAGCAGCCTGACTGCCATTGCTTAAATGCTTTGTATATTAGCCAATTACTTCACGTCTTATGCGAAGGTGTTTTCTAAGTATCAGGGCTTATATTTGCCTTTTACGTCAATTTATAAAAAAGTAGATATAAGACCTGCCCCCCATTTTGAGCGTTAAATAGGGGCTTGATTGGTATTGCCCGTATATTCGGCCGTCTCGGCTTGCCGACGCTTGAGCAAGCCAGCCATTACAGTACCGTCACAGTGGTCCCAACGATCGAACTGCGCCGCGGCTTCATGAAATTTGCCAGCATTCAATAGCGACAATAAAGTGGATGTTGCGAGACTCCCTCGACCAAGATTGAAATCGAAATCAACCAGTGCATCGAATTCCCCTTGAGTAAGCTGTACGGCCACAAGCTGATTTACATCATTCACGCTATTCTGGACATTAGCATTCAGGTCGGCCTCAGCTTGTTGCTGTGAAATTGTAGAACCCGGCACTACGCCATGTGTATTGCCATAGCCGTTAGTCCAAACGCCACCAGAGTCTTGATAAGCAGTTAACCTGCATCCTTCAAATTTCTCTGTCAACTTGAGCCCGTTCCCACTGTATTGCATTTTTGTTTTCATATCTAAAAATCTCGTCTATGTTAGAAAAATTAGGGCTGCTCCAGCCTTACAGAATCTTTATTTTAAAACTGCGCGACAACATCAACTTTCGACCTCAAACAACTTAAACGTAATGCAGCGCCATAAATGATGTTTGGGAATCGCTGATTCCACAACTTGAGCGGAGGTACTTTCTATATATGCATTAGATCTTGTCATTTGTCTTTTACGTTGATTTGCAAAAAGAAAAAAGAAAAGACCTGAACCTGAGCTACTTAGTTTTCATAAATACGGTGCAATGTGCGAAAAATGCTGTCCGCACACGAATCAACATATATTCCAATTAAAATAGTTATTCACCCATGTAAAAATGGTAGATGCGCATCCTTGCTGCATACTATTAAACAACAGCTAATTGCCAGCCTGCCGAAGTAGGCAAAGGAATCGCGCCAGCAACCGCACCATTCCTGCCAAAAACCTGGGTCGCGCCGAACATGGCTTGTATTTGCGTGTTAAATACTTCACTAAAGCTAAAAGTATTTTCATCGTGATCTGCAGCCTCGCAGGCATCAATGTAAACATTTCCGTTGTAATACTGCGGGAATATAGTTTGAATGTTTTCCCAGAGCTCTACTGCATTCACATAAAATGCTAGGTTTTCATCGCCAATAACCGGATTGCCATCATCGCCCTCATAAGCGCCATGGGCCACAATAAATAAATCTTCACCTTGCCCTAGCTGTGGAATCGGATTAAATACTTGAAAGTAATTTCCAAAAACACCTGGATTTTGCTGAGATGAATTCTGGGCTATTTGAACCAACTGGGGGTCATCTGTACATACGATAATAATCATGGGTTACTCCAAAATTTTAAAAGCTAATAAAAAGGAAACATATTGCATGGTAGTACCTTTAAAAATGAGACGCATGGTGTAAGTGATAGATATGCGTAGGTTGGTAGGTAAATTTAACGAGATAATTCACATAAATATTTTTTGGGCGAGTTTCGTATTGGCTGATTCCCGTTGTGGGTGTTAGCGCTTGATTTTTTTCATTCACGATTGCAGACGTGGGTGTTGTTGTAGTTGAGCTAATGGCCGCTGACCCTTCACCCGCTTGTGCGCCTAAACTTGCCAATTGGTAATCATGCTGATGTGTTAGCATCGCATCGGATTGAACAGAGCCCACCTCGGTATTGCTTCCACTACCATCCGGAGGCGGCGTGCGCAAATCAACATCGGGATCATTTTTGGTTCCCATATCAACACCACGCAAAAAATATCCACGATAATCTGGAATATTAAATTGATCCTTGCTGCCGCCATATTGATAACCTAGCACCGCGAATAATTCGGGAAAAATATGTGTGCTCAGCGATCTGCCGTCACACAACATCCAACCCCAGGCTTCAATATTATTGGTAACATTGGTACCGCTCGGAGGCGATAGATCTTGCGGTGTGGCGTTGTTTGGATTGGGCACTCCGAGATTTCCTGCAAATGCAATCACTGCGCCGACCGGCGAATCATTAATGCTAGAAAAATGCGGGCCCCTGTTCGTTCCGTGTGACATAACCTGCTCCTACACTATTAATGGCGCTGCACAGTCAGCACCAATGATTTGCATGTTAGTCGGAACCACAAATTCCCATGAATCACCCACGTGCTTCGGTGAGCTAGTAACAGGTCGAGTTTGTTGTGTATGATATTTTTTTATTTCATTTACTAGACCAATTTCGTCTTCATTGATTGGCGCAAAATAATTTGCATCGGACCATATGTTTCCGCACGACAAAAAGTACAACACCGCCATTTCCGCAGACACGCGGACAGGCAAGAATACACGCGCGATATCAGCCGTCAAAAAAGCGCTAAAAGGAGCTTGCTCTTTACTCTCGATAGGCAAATGGGTTGCAGGACCATGCAAATTACCAAAAAAACGGTAGGTCATTTCTTCCCATTCAAAAGACTCCTCAAAAAATTGTTGATAATGTGCTTCGCTTGCGAGAAAGGCACCTAGGTTGTCAGCATTAACCTGACTGACTTGATATCCCGTCAATTTACTTAAGCGCTCAAAAAGCACGAAAAGACAGCCACGTTTTATTTCTTCTCGCTCAATTTTTTGAATTGCCAAAGGAGAACGAATTGCAGTGCTTGAAGCTGCGCTTTCATTAGAATATTCTCGATATTGTGCTAATTTTTTTTGATAGCCCTGCAATAATGCGTTGTAGGTTTTTATACTCCATTGAGCTGTAGCATTTTTGGTCGGTTCGCAGCTTAGCGTGACATTCACCAATACCTCATTGGTACTGGGTGGAGAGACGCTCAGCGTAGTGCCCATCACAGCAACAGCAATCTGTAATTCCTCTCCAAAGGTTTTTGTGGCAACAGGTTTTAGCGCAACCGCCGCTGAGCCATTAAAAATTTCTTGTCCAACTAATACTAAAGGTGCAGACACAGACGGAGGCGCTACAGTTACTGCGGCGTCTACTACGCTATAGCCCACAGGAATGGCGATTTGCTTTTCCTCTCCCGAGCGTAAACTACTGGTAATTAACATTCGTGTCGATGGCGGCGGAGTAATATCCGCAACCTCATAGACAGCGGCGAGGCGCGCATAATTTTGCGCATTAATTCCTGCAAACGAATGGATGCCGCGCTGCGCTAAACTTGTCGGTTTGGCAACGTTATCGGCATTTAATAAGGTTTGCTGTGCAATATAATATTGCGCAGGTTTAGTAAGCACGAATTCAAGCATGAGGCGGTTGCCATAATTCAACACAGTCGCGCGATAAATTTTATTGAGCCAGTAATACACACATAAGCGATTCAGTGGATTGTTAGTGTTATCGACAGTGCTGTTTACCTGCTCTTGTACTTCATTAAAGGTACTTGAACTCCGGAATGTCTGCATAGTGCGCGTTAAACGACTAACACTTTTATTGAGAATATCGCGCGCAAAACGCGTTGCATCCATCTGCGCGGGTTGGGCTCCTTGTGTGGTTAGTACTTCCCACTTGCCGTTAATAGTTGCTTGAGTTGGTGGACCATAAGTCGTTTGATAATTATCATAATTATTTGTCACCGTTTTCTCGGCGATTGCGCGGCGGGTTTCTTCCAACAAATTATTATTTGCATCGCTAGCGTCATTACGAATCAATTCTTCACCGTTGTGCGAAGTCTGGTGGTAATCCATTTCGCGATGGGTTTTTTTACGCTTAATTTTCTTTTTTTCGCCCGCCATAATATTTTCAATGTGTGCTATTTCGCCGCGTTCATAGCGGAGCAATTTTTGGCACACCATGTGTAAATCGCCCATTGAATAGGGTTCTATCCAGCCCTTAGATAGTTCCGGCGGCGAGAGAGTGGACTGAATTTCTACAAGTGGAGGTAATGGAAATGCATTCGCGGGCAGCAAGATAGTTGCCGAGCGCAATTGCGCAATTATGGCTTGATCAATGATCGCTTCTGCGGGTGAGTTTATACAGAGGTAAGAAAGCACATGAACCGTGATCAGTACGAGAATAATGTCGATTAACAATCTACTGTCGTAGCCCAATACGATGATTAACGCAAAATAATTTTGCCATAGCTGATCCACCTGCCTGACAAAGGCATCAGATAGTAAAATCCTTATTAACTCATCGTGATTAGCAACGTGAAATGCCGCATCAACAGCTATTAAGTAGCTTTCTTTAGACGCAGTTTGTCGATCATCTAGATAATTTAACGATGCTAAAATATTTATATAAAGCCCGCCCTGCGAGACATCACCAATAAATTGTCCCTGAAAGGGTGGCGCTCCTTCTATAAAGCTGATCGCTAACTGCTGCATAGCCGTGCGATTATTTAATGACTTTAATGCGCATAATTGATCGTAAAAACTGTTTGCAGGCGGACTAAAAATGGGTGCTTCATAGGTAATAAAATTGATTGCCTTCTCTTTCGCACTTACTAATGGCCAAGGGCGTAAGTAGACATAAGGAAATAAATCGCCCTCTGCATTGGCAGCTATAGGTTTTTGGGGCATATCTAACGATGGTTCGGGGATAATTACTGGGTCGATAGGATTGACGGGGTTAACACCAAGATCAAAGATCACTATAAAGCCATCGAAATGTTGTTCGTCGTTTTCACCCACATGACCAAAATGAATATTTCCCAATAACGCTAGCCGCGCATTCCCCTGTGACGAGTGGTTAAGTTTTAATTGCAATGTACCGCGCACATAGACGCAGGAAGAAAAATCTATATTAATAGACTCAACTTTTTCATTGACTAAGTGTACGACAAACACATCCGTGGGATTTTCTTTAAAATGCATCGCGATCGACGAGGAGAAGTTTTGATATTCAAACGAGCTAAGCTCAATATTGAATAGTAAATTCCCCTGTAGGGCAGTCCACTTTTCATGCATTGCATCACCCATGAGTGCTTCTCATTAACTATTTTTTAAAGAACACGGGCGCGCTAGCCGTTCTTCGAACATCAAAAAACGGCGCGCGCAGCTCATTAAGCCATGACGATATTTTCTAAATTAAATTCAAATGCAGTTGAGCCTGGGCCTGGGCCACCACCGGTCATTACGATATCCGCACTGGCAATACCTAGGAGTGAAATTTCGGTGTTAACATCTTGAATTATTGCCGAGTTCATTACTTCGCCCTGAACAATCTGAGAAACCGCACCAATCCAAATCGTGGGTTTAAATTGGAATACCGCTTTTTGCCCAGGTGCTACCGAAGTTTTTGTGGCGAGCAATTGGCCATTTTTATAAATACACGCACCAATGGCACCGGTTTCCAGGTCATTGCGCAATTGCACTTCAGTTGAACTTGTTGATATGCCAGCATAGGTCAACACATCGCCGGAACCATTTTTAATCATATGGAACATTTGGCCATTTTGCGCAGCGAGTTGGGGTGTATAGTTGCCCCAACTATCAGACGAACCTATTGTCATCGCCATAGGAAAAGTAAACGGATGGTTATCACCCAAGCCACAGTTTTGGATAACTTTCCAGGCAACGGCTAATTCATCAAAATCTGTTGTGACATTTTTTTGAAATACAACAATTTGTGAATTATTCAAATCATTCGAACGATTAATAAAATTCAGTTTAATATTCAACATTTTAAGTCTCCAATTTTAAAGGATGGCGTGAGCGCCGTTTAGGTGCTAGGTTGCAAGGATTTAGCGGTCTAACAAAAAACTAGTGATTTGCGTCACTTAAAACAAACTGATAGTCCTTATAGGAACAATCAGCTTTTTTCATCATTATCTTCGCACTAGAAATTCCGTGAAGTAGAATTTTTTGCTCCGTAGACAATAGAATTATTTCGTCGATAAAGCCTGACGCAATATCTGCATTTTGATCCACCACTGCAATAGATAGCCCAAAATCAAATTCGAATAACGCGCGCTGCCCTGGCCCTATATTTTTTTGCGTTGCATATATTTCCTTTTCTAAAAAAACATGTGCATTGAGTGATCCGCACAATAAATTATTTTTGATTTCAAACCGTCGTGCATTTTTTGCTAACGCAAGATAAGCAATATTGCGATGGACTGCCATTTTATTTACCTCGAAAATACCGCCGGAAGCCGCGCTTAGACGCGGAGAAAAATTTCCGTCGGCATCGCTCACTCCCACTTCAAAAAAATTTGAATAAAGGAGAGGGTGAGAATACATAGGCTGACAATGACAAATGGTCTTCCATGCAACCACCGATTTGTTCTCAGCCGCCAACAAGTTTCTGTTAAAAAATACAACCTGTGGAGCTGTAGAGTCTGTATTATTAATAAATGTAATGAGCGATTTCATTCGAATTTCTCGTGTTTTGGTGACTATTTTTTACAAGAATATAGAATCAAGCCAGTTGTGTCAGACTCCATTTACTTTGTTTTTTTATCTACGTATTTACAAAATGGATTTCGTTTCTAAATTTCTATATAAAAATAATCACCTCATTAAAATGCATAAAATTTTCGGAAATTTTGCAGATCTGAAAAATCAACCGCAAAGAAAAAAACTTAATTTAGTTAGTGCAAGTGCCATGCCAATAAAAAATGGTTGCTTTACTGATGATTTTTAATGTTTCGCAGAAGCTAGAGTTTTTTTTACATGTAAACAAAATATATTTACATGTAATTTTTACAGCGGAATAGCGCAGATTATTTTTTTAAAAACACAGCTATCTATAATTACAGAAGCATCAAAGAGTTTTTTAAATTTTATTTAAATTCATTCAATCAAAAAAACACGGGCACAAGAGATTGCATTTCTAATATTGACGACCAAAATTTCATGGGGAAGGTTGTCTTAGCGGGTTTGGGATTGCGTATTGATAGGTGTAAGCTCACTGACTTCATGGCTGGTGCGAGATATTTTTTTATATGAGTATCAGGTGTTGTTATTTAATTGGACATAGTATGAAATCGACGTATTTCTGAGGCGAAAGTCAGGTCTACTTTAGTTAGCTGATCTTGATGGATGTCTAGTGCAGATGATTAACACCATCCAAACAAAACAACGGGCGCAATAAATTTTTCACAATGAACATTTACCCCACTTACGTGGGATAAATGTCTATCGGTTTTTGTTGACTTATTGTCTAGCGGGTGACCCTAACTTTGGGCGTCAAATAGGTAGTTGATTGGTACTGCCCGCAAATTCAGCTGTCTCAGATTTCCGAAGCTGAAGCAAGCCAGCCATTACAGTACCGTCACAGTAGTCCCAGCTATCAAACTGCGCGGCAGCTTCAGCAAATTTACCAGCGTTCAGTAGCGATAATAGAGTAGATCCGGCGAATTTCATTTTGCCAAGGTTGAAATCGAAGTCAACCAGTGCATCGAATTCTCCTTGAGTAAGCTGAACGGTCACAAGCTGATTTACATCGTTCACGCTATCCTGGACATTAGCTATTAGGTCGTCCTCAGCTTGTTGCTGTGAAATTGTAGAACCCGGCACTACGCCGTGTGTATTGCCATAGCCGTTGGTCCAGACACCACCAGAGTCTTGATAAGCAGTTAACCTGCATCCTTCATACTTTTTTGTCAAGGCAAGCCCGCTTTGGCTGTATTGCATTTCTGGGTTCATATTTTTCTCGCAATAGGATTTTGTTTTTGATTAATTGGTTTTGGCTTTTGAGCTATCTATTCACATAAAGATTTTCACTTTCCACACAACCTCATGAAAATTATACAGTTTGAATTTGTAAATTTTCCGAAATTTAGCAGCGTTGAAAAAATTGTTGATAGACAAACTAAATTTCTTTGTTGCAACCAACATGCCAAAAAAAAACAGTTCTATTTGGAGTGATTTTTAACGTTCGTCAGCAAGTGGATTTGTTTTTACATCTGAAATAAATCGCTTTTCAAGCAAACGTAAACTTATTTACATGTAATTTTACAGTGAAATCGCGCACGTCATTTTTTAAAAGCGCACGCTCTATAAGTTAGATAGGTAAAATAACGGGTTTTTAAATTCTATTTCAACTCTTGCATCAAAAAACGCACTACACAAGGGGCGATATTTATAATATTGACGACGAAGTTAAATGGAGTGTCGTAACAGGTTTAGAAATACGTGTTGCTAGCGCTGTCGGAACTACTGATGTTACAGTTTATACGCAGAAATTTTTGTATGATTTCACATCTTGTTCTTCGACTTTACGTGGATTTGGAAAAAGGAAAAACAAAATCATTTAGGTGTTAATGGTTTCGGTAAATGTGAGGTAATTGATTTCACCGGGTGGCATACAATAATTTAATTATAGACACAGCGTTTTCTTGATAAGGTAAATATTTGCTCCCTGTGATTTACACTGCCAAACTATCCAGTCGCATACTCTACAGGCACTTAAATGGCAAACTTTTTTATCTATGCATTGGGCACTGGCGGTGATATTGACCCGATGGTGGGGCTTGGGGTGGAGCTCAAAAATCGTGGCCATCAGGTTGTCTATTTATCCAATGCTTATTTTAAGCAAACCATTGTGGACGCAGGGCTTAATTTCCATTCGGTTGGCACTACCGATCAATACCATAAAGGTAATAGTGCCAAAGCATGGCAAGGAAGTGATGATGCCGATAATTTTGAGTTTTATCATGCTCCCGCTTTTGAGCCTTCGTACAATTATATTAAAAGCATTCCCCGCGAGACTATGCCGGTATTGTTAGCGCTTGGTGAACAAAATGGTGCCGTAGCGGCGGCGCTACAGTGTGGCATTTCGTTTATTAGAATAATTCTTACCCCTAATATTATTTTTTCGGCGATCAGTCCCCCAGCGCCGCTCTGCTGGAAAATACCGAAAGACTTTCCACCATTTCTTTCCAAAGCATTATTAAGACTCTTTCGTAAAACCAATTTTATGCGGTCCTACAAGTCGCCTGCTGCCGAAGAATATCTGGCTACGCGTAAGCGGTTAAAGTGTCCGTTAAAATTTCGCCGGAAATCTACAGCAATAATGCAGCTGGGGCTTTTTCCTGAGTGGTTTGGCATGCGCTCGAAGGATTGGCCAGCCGATTTAAAATTGATTGGCTTCCCATTGCAAAATAGGGTCGATATGGAATTTCGAACTGAAATAGATGCAGTAATTGGGAGGCTTGGTGCGCCCATTATCTTTACCGCTGGCACCGGTGTGCCTGATGTTACAGAGCTATTTTGCGAGGGCCGAAAGATTTGTGAAATGCTACGAGTCCCCGGTGTGTTTGTGGGTGGCGTTATAGGTAAAGAAGTATTGGAAGGTTCACCACTCTGTGCGCATCTGGACTATATCGACTTTGCTTATGCTTTGCCTAAATCCCTCGCTATTGTCCACCACGGCGGTATTGGCACTACGGCTCAGGCAATTAAAGCGGGTATTCCTCAACTCATCCGCCCAGTTAAATATGACCAACCCGATAATGCTAATCGTGTTTATAAATTAGGTTTAGGGAACTTTGTCCTGCCGCAGTACTTCAAATCGGAGACGGTGGCCCCGTTGTTAGCAGCCATGTTGCACTGCAGCAAAAACAATAGAATTTTACAGACGTATTCTGCGGAACTAAAAACTAGCAATGCCATCAACGAAGCCTGCAATTTAATTGAGCAAACATCGAGTGCATTGCATCGCAAACAAAAAAGAGCCTAGTCGCCAGTTTGTAATTCGGACGTTACAACCCGATTGATTCACAGTTAAGTGCGGCACAGCCGTTATGCGCCCGATGAGCACGCTGTCTCGGGATCAATAAAAAAGGGGATCACAGCCGATGACATGCGACATAGGCCTGCCAGTGCGAAACACCACAAAGAAAAAGTGCCATTAGCAGTAGCATGAGCAGGTTTAATGGTTATTTTCGAATTCTGTGTAAGGGTTGTGGTATTACCTATCGGTGTCAATGGCGATCCGATATTGAACGGACTCGTACCATTTGTGATTCCAATTGGCCAACAATAAAATGAGCAAGACTCTAGCGTCCAGTTCCCGGGCAGCGAGCCTGTGTTAAACCAGAAAGTAAAGGTGTCATCCTCCATCAAAGGTGCTGGCATTGTGTTCACAGGTAGAATGATACCTTCAGCGATAACATTATATTCAGGCGATGTGTTTCCAGTGCTTAGGTTTACAACAAATGTATAGTGTCTCGGTTTCACGTCACAATCCTCATTCAATTAAATAACTAAAATGCACCACTTTCGCGGCGCAGGTTAAGCAAATCGGGTTCCGCTTCAATTAATTTAACCGGAAACCCTAGCGCTATTGCTTGGGTTAGCGCAGCAAGTGCCGCGCTACGGTCACCTAGCAACTCGTAAGCTAAACCCGCACGAAATTGTACGTTGGCATTTTTAGGCGCGAGCACTAAGGCGCGCTGCATTAAGGTTTGCGCTTACGCCTTGTCGTCCACCCGCGCTGAGTAAAGGGCCATGCGAGAGAGTAGAGTTACATCGTCGCTATCGCGCTCTAACTGTGGTGACAGTAACTCGCGCGCTTTTGTATAGGCTTTCTGAGCTTCCTTGGTTCTGCCGGGAATCCAACGCAACGTGTCGGCTAAATTTGCCCATGCAAGGTAGTTGCCGGGAGAGCCTTTGGTGGGAGATAACGCTGCCTCGAAAGCTGCTGCAGCACCTACATAATCCGCTCGGTTAAACAATGCATTTCCGAGATTACCGTACAACAAAGCGCTGGGGCGTATTTGCAGGCCTTGTTGTAAGACTTGTAGAGCTTCATCGGTGCGATCCTGATTGGCTAAAGCGACATGAAGGTTTGCGTAGGCATAAACCGCATCCGGCTGCAAGCTTATGCTGCGACGAAACGCCTGTTCCGCTAACACAAAATTTCCTTGCTCGATATAAACCATGCCGAGTTCATCGGCAAAAAATCGTTCTTGAGGGAATTGCTGTAAGCCGAGCTCTGCAAATTTAATTGCCTCCTCATAATGTTTAGCAGACCTTAGCAAGGTCATTTTTCCACGCCAAGCGAAGATATTGGTTGGCTCCAGCGCATGGGCACGCGCAAACGCTTTTATGGCCGCCTCGTAATCACCTTTTAGCGACAGAACTCCCCCATGGGCTGCATGCACCAAGGCCAAGTGGTCATTCAATCGTATTGCCTGCTGAGCACTGGCAACAGCCTTTTGTAGCCATATCGCATCTTCTCTATCGCTGCGGTAACGTAGGCTGTAAACCAATGCTAAACCCGCCACGGCGGCGGCGTTGTTTGGGCTATGTTCAAGTATGGTAGTAAAGCTTTTATCTGCTGCATCCAAGTTACCTGGCCGATCAAACAACGTGAGCGCGGCGAAGCCTTTATTGAATTCTAATGATTGTGAGTAAGGGGCAGGGGCGACCTCAGCTGGAAGCAGGTCAAGGTGAGGCGCAATGTGCCATGCGGCGGTTAGGAGCAATACAGGGGCTATAGCTGAAGCCAGAACCACGCGTTGTTTTTTTACAAGCTTTGGCCAACGCATAAAACTTTTTTGGCCCGAGGGAATACCGACAAGATTTAGGCTGTTCAGTGCAGCAATTTGATTGCACACGTCTTGCATGCTGACCAGCCGTTGCTCGGGCATGCGCGCGGTCATGCTACGAATAAGTTTTATAAGAGGTTGCGCAATCGTCTCAGCGTAACTCCAGCTGTCGGAGGTTGACTGCATATGTGCCGCAGCCAGTGCTAGTCCTGTGAGGTTGGCAAACGGACGGGCACCACAAAGCAATTCATAGAGAATCGCACCAAGTGCATAAATATCGCTTTGTGTGCTTGGGAAGTTGCCGAGCAAACGTTCGGGTGCCATGTAGGCAATGGTGCCTTGAGGGTCTAGCTGCAACATTGAGGTGGTGGCGTGGCTATCGCCTTTGCTGGCGAGGCCAAAATCCAAAATGCGCAGTTTGCCTGAAGGTTCGATAATTAAATTAGAGGGTTTTAAATCGCCGTGTATCAAACCTGAGGCGTGTGCTTCTTGCATCGCTTCTGCAATTTGTAAGGCTAGGCTGAGTGCTTTGGTGTGATCTTGCGGCTGGTTTTGAATCCATTGTTTTAGCGTAATGCCGGGCACCAGTTCCATCACTATGGCTTGGCTGTTGTCGTCTTCCTCTATCGCATAAATTTTTACAAACGCAGTGTGTTGCAAAGAGGCAGCAAGGCGGGCTTCCTTCATTAAGCTGTCGGGGTGCACTGCAGCTAAAATATTTTTAAGCCGCTTGATGGCAACACTGCGGCACAACTTGGTATCCCATGCCTCGAATACCTCACCAAAACCACCTTCGCCCAAACAGCGACGAATTTGATAATGGCTTAATGTAAATAAATTGTTTGGAGCATCAAATAGGGCTTCGTCTTCGCCGGTTATTTTTGCTGCTTCCATTCAGTAGCCTCGGTATTTTGTTGGCGATAGGTTTATAAGGAGCTTGTCTGACAATGATAGATATTATTTAGCGAAGGGAATTAACTGCTGTTCACGCAAATTCGGCAACAACAATTTTTGAAATTGATGACTTAAGCGAATTTATTTTTGGGTTGAAGTTTTGAACACACAGGCAGATATGTTTCGTGTTGCATCGCCAACGCTCGAGCGAAAATTTATCTCCCTGTGAAATATCACGAACCCAAAGCTTAACCAAATCGCAACCGCGTTATTAGCTTTCAATAACTAAATTACACATAGTTAAATCACTTATGCGTTTAGCAGGCTTTTGTAGCTTTGCACAAAATACTGCATATAACACCAGCACTGGTTGCGCATACAGTTTTTTTGGTGTAGTCTATCTTCCATAGCTGGACAAGCCGTCAATAAGCTCCGGCATATAATAGACATGACCTATTTATTATTTAATTACGTTGAGGTGTTAAATGGATGCGAACAAAGAAAAGGCCTTATTGGCCGCGTTAACCCAAATTGAGCGTCAATTTGGCAAAGGGACTGTGATGCGTATGGGCGACAAAGAGCAGGTCGCTATTCCTTCTATTTCTACGGGTTCCATAGGCTTGGACGTAGCCTTGGGAATTGGCGGTTTACCGAAAGGGCGTATTGTTGAGATTTACGGCCCAGAGTCATCGGGTAAAACCACTTTAACCTTGCAGGTTATTGCTGAGGCGCAACGCGCTGGTGGTACTTGTGCATTTATCGATGCCGAACATGCGCTTGACCCTATGTATGCAGCCAAGTTGGGGGTGAACGTTGAGGATCTTATTATTTCTCAACCAGATACCGGTGAGCAGGCGCTCGAAGTTACCGACATGCTGGTGCGCTCTGGTGCGGTGGATGTGTTGATTGTTGACTCGGTTGCGGCCTTAACGCCACGTGCCGAAATTGAAGGTGAAATGGGTGATCACCACGTAGGTTTGCAAGCTCGTTTGATGTCGCAAGCTTTGCGTAAAATTACCGGCAATATCAAAAACGCTAACTGTCTGGTGATTTTCATTAACCAGATTCGTATGAAAATTGGCGTTATGTTTGGTAACCCTGAAACCACTACCGGTGGTAATGCACTTAAATTTTATGCGTCTGTGCGTTTGGATATTCGCCGCACTGGTGCGGTGAAAGAGGGTGAAGAAGTTATCGGTTCCGAAACCCGTGTAAAGGTGGTAAAAAACAAAGTTGCTCCACCTTTCAAACAAGCTGAATTCCAGATTCTTTACGGTAGCGGCATTAACCGTTTGGGTGAAGTTATCGATTACGGCGTTAAGCTGGGAATGATAGATAAAGCAGGTGCATGGTATAGCTATCAAGGCAACAAAATTGGGCAAGGTAAAAATAATGTGATGAAGTTTTTACAAGAAAACCCGGTTATTGCCGCCGAGTTGGAAAAGAAAGTTCGTACAGAATTATTGGAGTCGCCAGCGTTATCATTAAGTGCTGGTGGACCAGATTCTGATGATATAGAAACAGCAGAATAGAATAGCCCTTATTTAAACCTAAGATACCGTTCGCCTTGAGCCTGTCGAAAGGTCTTTGCATTAGATCCTTCGACTGCTTCGCGCCCAAGCCGGCCGGCGAGGTACGAACGGAATATCAACGTTGTTTAGTATGAAAACACAAGTAAGTGCCATTCATCCAAAGTAGTAATTTTCCTAATGTGGTTATTGCCCCTTATCATGTTAGGAAAAAAACAGTCATAAAAACAATAAATAATAATGAGAAAGTGACGGATAAGAGATAATGGACAAATGAAAAAATGGGCCCTTAATGTGTGAAGGCCCATTTTTATTTATTTGATTAATGCTAGTTTTAGCTGATGTATGCTTTAGAATTTTTTCGGTATCCAATTCCTTTTTCAAAATTGCTTTTTGAAAATTCCTTTTCCAATATTTATTTTACGCATTAAGCAGTAATGTCATTCACTTTTAAATAGCTACTAACATTCACTTTGGGTAAGCATTAGTAGCTACAGTCTTAATTGAGCATTATTAAAAGGTTAAGCCTTTTGCATCAACACTTTTAACACCGCGTATATTTTCTGCAAGCTCTACAGCCAATGCGCGTTCAGCACCGCTACTTACACCACCCTTCAAGGTGACTACGCCTGCATTTGTTGAAACGTCTATAGCAGAGCCGCTTACGTTGCTGGAATAGAGGAAATTAGATTTTACTTTTGCAGTAATCCAGGCATCTTCAACGGCTTCGCTTGTTTCAGCCGCAACATTTTTTACCTTGGTTCCTGCGCTGGATTTACCGTCTTCTTTGTCTTTGATGGCGATTGAATTCTTAACATTAGTAACACCGCGCGTATTGGAAGCCAGGCGTCCTGCCACATCACGGGCCTCTTTGCTATCTACAGTTCCGCTTAAGGAAACATTACCGTTTTTAGTTTCCACTTTGGTAGCAAGGTAAGAATACTTACTCCAGAATAATTTTGATTTAACCGCAGCCGTGATAGTGATGTCATCAACCGTTTCGCCGTAATTTGTTGAGCGCTTCGGGTTAGCATCTGGCTGGACTTTAATTTGGTTATCTACTTCTTTAATGCCATTTACGCCCAGTGCGATTTCTTTTGCTAAATCTTTGCTAACTTCTTCATCCACATTTCCTGTAATGGTTGCTTTACCGCTATGTACGCTCACTTTCAGGTCGTTGGCGCGCAGGTAAGGACTCAAGGCGTAAGTTGTCCAGATTTGTGTTTCCTGGCGAGCATCAAGAATATCCTGTTTTGCATCTGCGTAGGAAAAACTGGATGCGGTCAATAAAGTTAGAACTAAAAATGATTTCTTAAATAATCCGGTAGCTGACATCTTCATCATTATTCTCCATTAAAAATAAGTTAGGTACGCGTTTAAATAAAACTTTTTGAGTGTTATTTTGACGCGCCAATTCGAAAGCTTAGGTTATGCCTAAGCGGAACTTAACTCTGTGTGTTGACTAACTCATTTAATTTGTAACGGTAGCTAATGTTGGCAAATTGTTGTGATAGTAGGTGAGTCAGTGTGTCAGATATTTTTTGGAAGTACAGTGATTAGAAACCGACATCCAGACAGTAGGGGCCCGATTAAAAAGATGTATCCAAAGAACGAGATGGCTAGAGAAAAAATTCAGAGAAGGGAGATTCACAGAAGAAGAGGTGTTAAAACTCGAAAAACAGCAAGTAAAAATTACACAACCATTTTTCGAGTTTTTTGCCAGTGGTGCTAAGCAGTGATTAACTCACATTGCCTATGAGTCGATCCAATTCTTTTTTAACAACGCCATAACATTCGCAAGAGCGCATTTCTAATTTTTTTCTATCTAATACTGCAATGTGACCGCGTCGGTAACGAATACATTCCGCATTTTGCAGTGCGCCCGCAGCTTCAGTGACACTTTCACGGCGCACGCCTAACATATTTGCCACTAGTTCTTGCGTCATTTTCAATTCGCCGCTGGGAATGCGATCAACGGTTAATAGCAACCAGCGACACAGTTGCTGTTCAACGGAATGGTGGCGATTGCAGGCAGCAGTTTGAAACATTTGTGTCATAAGTGCTTGAATATATCTTAATAACAAACGGTTCATTAAGCCCGAGCTATTGCTAAATTCTGCGCGCAAAATATGACGATCCAGTCGGTAGGCCTGGCCTGCAGTTTGTACAACCGCAGAACTTGGCGTAGTGTTGCCGCCCAAAATAAGTGGAACACCAACCATGCCTTCATTACCCACACCCGCGGCTTCCGCTGAGGCTCCGGTTTCAGTTACATAATGTAATGAAATGATGCTGGTTGTCGGAAAATAGGCAAACTGCAATTGCTGGTTAGGTTCATAGAGCATCTCACCAAGGCGTAGCGTTACCAAATCCATTCGTGATGCAATGCGAGCAAGTTCCTGCTCACTTAGTGCGGCGAGAAGTCGATTTTGTATAAGGCTATTAGTAGGTAGCTGCATCATTATCCTTTAAGCGCGACTGGCATTTCTTGACATTGGATTCCGATACCGCGATAACCAATGAAACGGCTCGCTTGATCGAACATGGGTTCTCCGCTCACGCGGTAATAATGAACATTTCCGTCAGGTAATGACCGGCTGAATGAAAAATCAATGAACGGCTCGCGAGCAGCAATAATATCTTGCAGCGCTTTGCGTTCATGTTCATTCCAGCCAGTAGGGTCCGCTAACACGGCCGTTCCTTTTGCAGAATTTTCTACAAATGAATCAACTTGAATGCCCAACATTTCCAATACCGGCCCGGAAACTTTAGTGAATTTTCCGGTTTCATCTTGCTCCCAGTACCAGTCGGACGCGAGTTCAGTCAAGCTACGGAAGCGCGCTTCACTTTCGCGTAATTCAGCAGTGCGTTCCTGTACCGTTTCTTCAAGGATCTTGCTGTAATCTTCCAGCCTTTTATAGAGTAAGCGCACTTCAAGCATATTGTGAATACGCGTTTTTACTTCAATAATATCGAAGGGCTTGCTAATAAAATCTTTTGCTCCCGTTTGCAGCGCACGCAATTTGTGGCCGGGTTGCGCGGTGAGAACAATAACCGGAATGTAAGTCTCCTGATCGTTTGCCTTCAGGCACTCCATTACTTGAAAGCCATCCATTTCCGGCATTTGTAAATCCAACAGGATTAGATCGTAATTATGTTTACGATGTAAACCAGGCACTTCGACAGGATTCGTTGTTGAGCTAACGTTGGCATAACCTTCTTCGCTCAATAATTCTTCCAGTACCATTATGTTGGGCTGTTGATCGTCTACGATCAGAATACGTGCATTGAGCACATCCTCAGCAGTGATTTTCATACGATTTTCTCTTGACTTATTTCAACGGATTGTTCGGTGTTAAGGTGAAGTGCATGTTCTAGCGTGTCGATAAACTCATGGATTTTTATGGGCTTGGTTAAATAGCGTAAAAAGCCCGCCGCTAAACCTTTTTCAATATCGCGCGGTATTGCATTTGCACTGAGCGCGATAATAGGAATGTGTGCGGTTAGCGGATCTTTTGCAAGGATTTTTAACGCATCTGTTCCGTTAATGCCTGGTAAATTAATGTCCATTAAAATTAAATCCGGCAACTTACTGCGTGCAATTTCAATGCCTGTGTAGCCATCACGCGCAGTCAACAGGTTTAAATCGGTACGCGATTCAATGATGTCTTCAACCAGCATGAGATTCGCCGGGTTATCTTCTATATAAAGTATGGTGTGATTTTCGCTAATACTTTTAGGCAGTTTTAACACTGCGCTTGTTTGTTCATGATTTTCATGTTCAATAATTGGAGTGTGCGCATACAGATCAAGTTCGATACTGAATACAGTACCTTCGCCCACCACGCTCTTCACGTCAATTTCCCCACCCATCAATTCAACCAGCCTTTTTGTCATCACCAAGCCAATACCGGTTCCCTCTACGGCGCTATTTTCTTTGCCGAGTCGATTAAAAGGTTGGAATAGCTGAGCGACTTTTTCTTCTGATAAACCTTCGCCAGTATCTTCTACGAGCAAGCGAATACGCCCAGGAATTTCGTCATTGAAGGTGACCGTAACTTTGCCAGAAATGCGATTATATTTAACGGCGTTGGAAAGCAAATTAATAAGCACTTGTTTCAATCGGGTGTGGTCCGCTTTTACCCAAATTGATTTTTCCGGTTTGGGGAAGTCCAAGGTAACATTACGTTTTACTGCCTGAGGTTCAATCAGGTTGTAGCACTCGGTAAGAAGTGAAGAGAGTGACACTTGTTCAATGGAAAAAGATAATTTGCCGGATTCAATTAAGGTGAGATCCAGAATTTCATTAATTAACTCGAGCAAATACCAACCCGCTTGCAATATTTGATCGATACTGCGTTTTTGCGCAGGAGTCGGTGGGGTCTTACTACTCGATAGCAATTGTGCAAAACCTAAAATTGCACTGAGCGGTGTACGCAATTCATGGCTCATATTGGATAGGAAATCTGATTTTGCAAGGTTAGCTTTATCCGCGAGATTTTTGGCTTTTTTAAGTTCGATGTTGTTCTCAAGCAACACTTTATCCAGACGTTTACGCTCAGTAACGTCGATCATCATATTGATGCCGCCAATTAATTTTCCACTGGCATCATGCAATGGTGTTGGGTGGGCAGTGAACCACACGCGCGAACCATCGGGGCGTTCGGCAATTGCTTCTGCTCCCAAAATTTGCCGATCTTCTTGCAGAGCAATCGCCATTGGGCATTGATCGTGGGACATCGGGGCTCCGTCCGGACGAAGCAATTTATTACTGATGCACCAGGTGTCCTTACCTAACTGCGGTTTGCGGCCAGAGAACTCAACGGCTGCCTGATTAAAGTGTGTGAGTGCGCCTTTTGCATCGGTAGTGATAATTGCAACGGGTAGTGCATCGATAACTGCACGCAAGTGACGTTCGTTCTCGCGCAAAGTATCTTCAGTATGTTTACGGTCAGTAATATCAAGGTTGGTGCCTACTATTGAAACCACTTGTCCTTGATCATTAACTCGCACAGTTTCTACTGAGCGAATATAACGTACGCCACCACCGTTCAAGGGTGTGACTCTGAATTCGCGAACACGTTGGGCGCCGGAGTTAATGGCTTCTTGCAATGCTTCTTGCTGCGCGTGTACATCTTCCGGAAGTATGTAATTCGCCCAAGTGTCCTGATCAATTAAGCCGGTATCGGTGGGGTCAACACCGTAAATGCGAAACATTTGCGCGTCCCAGTGCACCGTATTTTTTACCAGGTTCCATTCCCAAATACCTACGCCAGTCGCTTCAGTGGCAAGGCGCATACGTTCGTCACTTTCTTGCAGCGCTTGTTCTGAGCGTTGACGTTCGGTGATGTCGGTAAATAGGACGATGACCTTTTTACTGTCCATGGTGAGGTCTGGACACGCGTAAACATCAAACCAACGATTCAAGGCTCTTGCTTCCTGCACAAACCGAATAGGTTCGCCAGTTCCTGCGACTCTGCCATAAATTTCAAACCAGGCTTTATCGTGATCCGGCACCATTTCCAACATGGTTTTGCCTTCAGCATTTACAAGACCTGTCTGCTTTTCGAAAGATGGGTTTACTTCAATGAAACGATAATCGACCGGTTTGCCATTGTCGTAAATCATTTCAATCGTGCAGAAACCTTCATCTATGCTATCGAATAAATTGCGGTAGCGATCTTCAGATGCACGCACATTCGCTTCTGCTAGTTTGCGCGCAGAGATATTACGCAGCACGCCAGTAAAATAGCGTTGACCACCTAACCGCATTTCACTCACGCTTATTTCCATAGGGAAAAAATAACCGTCTTTGTGCAGCCCTGGTACTTCTCGTATTAATCCGTTAGCAGAATCTTCAATGCTGGATTTGTAATAATCGAGCGAGCCTTTATCGTCTGCTAACTCTGGAACTATATCGCTGAAACGTTTGCCAATAAGTTCGTCTGCAGAGTACCCAAACATTTTCTCTGCAGCCGCATTCACGGTTTCAATTAAATTTGTACGCACATCAAAAGTGACAATGGCATCTACCACTGTGCCTAAAATTGTTTGCACTAATGCTGTACTGTCAATCAAAGCCTGCTGTGCAACATTTTCAGCGGTGATATCGCGGAACACCAACACTGCACCGATTAATTGGCCGTCCTGATCGCGCATTGCCGCACTACTATCTGCAATATTGCATTGGCTTCCGCTGCGAGTAATAAGCAGCGAATCGCGCGAGCTTCGGGCGGTTCCGCTCAAGAGTAATGTCATTACTTGGGCGGTTAATGGCTCGCGAGTTTCCTTATGCACCATATTAAAAATATCGGTGATAGGGCGGCCCATTGCCTCGTCTTGTGTCCAGCCGGTCAGCTGCTCTGCAACATGGTTCATTAAAGTCACGCGCGCTTGCGGATCGGTTGCGATTACCGCATCGGCGATGGAGTTTAAAGTTACCTCCAGTTTCTTCTCGCTATCTTGCAGTGTGTTGTAAGCAAGATTGAGCTGATGGTTCATGGCTTCTTGCGTATCGAGCGAACGTTTAGTCTCCTGATGAACCAAATCCATCATGCGCTGATGAATATTGCGAAAAATTCCGTAAGCAAATATTTGCGCGAACATCAACATAAATACGCTGGCACAAACCAAAAATATGAACAGATAGTTCATATTGGTTCGGTAATCTCTATCGTAAAACTCAAGAACACCATTTTGGATTTGAATATATTTTGCAATTTCCGCGCGAATTGAGTCCATTACGCGCGGGCCTTCATTGGTAGAAATTTGCGTGTTCAGGTCTTGGACTGCGCCTCTCTTAACATGTGCGATAGCAGTTTCCAAAATATCCAGCTTTCGCTCGATGAGAGGACTTAATAAATCGATTTGTGCTTTAGTCGTAGGGTTGTTAGAGAGTTCGCTTAATTTTTGCAGCGTTGGGGGAATATCATGTAGTGCATCTTTGTACGGCTCCAGCATAGCTTCATTGGAGGTAATAATAAATCCGCGCGCACCAGTTTCCGCATCGATCGTATGCGTTAATAAATCTTGCGCTGTGTTTATAGTTTGAAGCACAAAAGTACGGCCATCATTGGCGGTTTTCATCCGGTCAAAAAACCAAAACAGCGTCGCCACTATAAGCAATACGAATATAGTGGGTAGCGAAAGCAAAAATAGATTCTTGCGCGTAGCAGATCGTCTAATCATAAGTCCAATATCAATTTGGGCTAGCTAAAAAGGGGCTGGCTCGAAGGTACAAGCAAGCATCGTGAATTGTCGTAGAGCATAATTAAGATGCTTCGCCACGTTATTCTTTAACAGTCCGTGTTTGATATCACCCAGCAATTTCACGGGTTTCCTAAAGAAGGAAGCCGGAAAATGCTCGGACTCAAATGATTAACAAAACGGTACACACTAAATGTCGCTACGTACTTACCCCAGCAAAGCCTAATGTTCTTACAGGCTATGATCTGCTTCTGTGTGTTACCCCACTTAAGGCCGTAATTTACAAACCCTTGCCAAACCGTTCCTTTTTTTAATCAAAAAACTTTGTACGACTACGTCGAGTTAAGGGCATAACCTGATACCGTTTTCCCCCAACCTATGTGCGGTCGCGTACCGATGACCCAGGGCATCAAGCTTAGGATGAGCATAGGTTCCGATACTTTTGCTCAATCCACACCGAAGATACCCACACCGGAAATTCATTGAAGGAGGAAGCAATTTTGAATTGCATGCCAATTCGACAGTGTAGTGTTAATTAATTACTAGCTATGAAGTGAGACGATTAACGGAGTCTGCGATTTTACCTTTTCTTCTAACAATTAGGACGCAAAATGAAACTTACAAGCAGGTTTCAACTTCCCGAAAATTTACCCCGCGAAATTTCCAGGCTGGATGACAAATTTGGCTCCGCAGCAAATGACAACGACGATCTTATAAATGATAAGCCGAGTCTCTTAACGCAAGAGAATGTACCTCCTGCTAAAGCGGGTGCGCCTAAAACCTGGTTTTTAAATTTTATAAATTATTTTGATGGTTGGAGTACAGACCCATTTGCAGATGATGAGACGCATGCGTTGCGGCCTTTCCGGGCGGAATTATTCAGTGTTGACCAAATGGAGCAACACGGTAAAGCCCTGGCGGCAAGTCACAGACTAAGTCGTTACGGTAGACATAATCGCTTACTGCAACGCTTGGATGAGAACGAAAAGGTGTTGGTGGACAGCTGCACCTTATTAATGAATATCGTAAAAGCAAAATATCGCATCGCGCCTGCGGGTGAATGGTTGCTCGATAATTTTTATTTAGTAGAAGATCAAATCCGCATCGCGCGTCAGCATTTACCTAAAAATTACAGCCGGGAGTTACCGCGTCTGGCGAATGGTAATTCGCGCGGGTTACCACGAGTTTATGATTTGGCTGTGCAAGTGATTGCGCATGGCGATGGCCGTGTCGATTCAGTGTTATTAAGCCGTTTTATTTCTGCCTATCAAACCGTAGTACCGCTTACGCTCGGTGAACTCTGGGCAATTCCTATTATGTTGCGGCTTGCGCTTATTGAAAATTTACGCCGCGTTGCTGCGCACATTACCGCAGCACGTTTACACGTAAATCAAGCACAGGATTGGGCGAACAAACTTATTGAAACGGCGGAGAATGATCCAAAAAACTTGATTCTTGTGATGGCCGATATGGCGCGCTCTGAACCCAAAATGGTCAGCCCTTTTGTGGCGGAGCTTACACGACGTTTGCAAGGCCACGGTGCTGCGCTCGCATTGCCTATGGGCTGGGTCAAAGAACGGTTGGCGGAATCCAGCCAGACCATTGAACAAATGATTTTGGCAGAAACGCAGCAGCAGGCTGCGGATCAGGTGTCGATCAGCAATAGCATCGGTAGCCTCCGGTTTTTAGGTTCACATGATTGGCGGGTATTCGTTGAAAACCTGAGTGCGGTGGAAGCTATATTACGCAAGGATGAAATCTACTGCGCAATGGATTTTGCCACTCGGGACAGCTACCGGCAGGTGATTGACCGGCTTGCCAAACGTATTCGCCTGAGTGAGGCCGACGTTGCGCGCGCTGCGATTACCCTGGCGGGAATCAATATTTCTACCGTCAATGAAGACGCGCCGCATAAACATCATGTGGGTTACTACCTTGTAGATCGCGGCTTGGCAAAACTGGAGAAAATGGTTGAGCCACGGTTGCCCTTACTCACCAAATTACGCCGTTGTGCCGGGCGCTTTCCCTTGCTACTTCATGTGGGCAGTATTCTGCTATTAACAACCTTATTCACGTCGGTGTTGGTGGCTCACGCTTACAACTCGGGAATTCACGGTTGGACATTGGCTCTGCTTGGAACCCTCGCTGCCTTCGGCACCAGCCAACTCGCGTCTGCGTTAGTCAATTGGCTCGCGCTTTTATTAGTTACGCCCAAACTTTTGCCGCGCATGGATTTTTCGAAGGGTCTGCCGGAAACCATGCGCACTCTGGTAGTGATTCCCACCATGCTTACCAACCCTCCGGGGGTTGAAGATTTACTGGAAGCCCTGGAAGTGCGATTTCTGGGGAATAAAGACCCTTATTTACATTTTGCCCTGCTCACAGATTTGAACGATGCATCCACTGAAACGACGGACATTGATGAGGTTTTGGTAGAACAAGCCCGCGACGGGATTATCGCGCTCAACGAAAAATATTCGCAGGGCCAAAATGACCGCTTTTATTTGATCCACCGCCGTCGCAGCTGGAACGCATCAGAAAAGGTGTGGATGGGTTACGAACGCAAGCGCGGCAAACTAGCAGAGTTGAATGCGTTACTGCGTAGCAACGCAGAAGATGACAATATTCCAAACACCCATTTTTCCATGATTGTGGGCGACCTTACCAAGCTCGTGAATGTTAAATACGTGATCACGCTGGACACCGATACCCAGTTGCCAAGGGATTCAGCCCGCGAATTTGTTGGCACTATGGCACACCCGCTCAATCATCCGCGCTTTGATAAAACCGGCTCCCGCGTGATAGGTGGCTATGGCATTTTGCAACCGAGGATGGCGGCCAGTTTGTCCGCAAATAAGCGGTCTCGCTACGCCTTACTGTACGGACTCGAACCAGGCATTGACCCCTACACCCGTTCGGTGTCGGATATTTATCAGGATTTATTCGATGAAGGTTCCTTTATTGGTAAAGGCATCTATGACGTCGATGCTTTTGAAAAAACCCTGCGCGGCCGCTTCCCGGAAAATCGCATCCTCTCCCATGATTTGCTGGAAGGTTGTTATACCCGCTCGGGGTTGCTAAGTGATGTACAGCTCTATGAAGAAAATCCGACCTCTTACGCGGCAGACGTAAGCCGTCGCGAGCGCTGGATTCGCGGTGACTGGCAAATCGCCAGTTGGCTCTTCAAGCGGGTTCCCGGCTTTAACGGAAAATCTACGCCCAATCCATTATCGGCATTATCGCGCTGGAAAATTTTGGACAATCTGGTGCGCAGCCTTGCACCAGTCTGTCTACTTACTTTGCTGATTCTAGGCTGGCTGGTGACCGGAGAAGTCTGGTACTGGACTTCTGCAATATTTTTTATTGTGTTCATCCCGGCCTTGCTCATCGGTGTGGTAGACCTGTTTCGACGCGCAGATGAAGTCAGATTTTGGCAGCACTGCATGGCCGTTATCCAGTCAGTCGAGCGCAATCTGGCCCAATCCGTATTTCGCATTAGCTGTTTGCCCCACGAGGCGACTTATAGTTTGACTGCCATTTTGCGCAGCTTGAACCGTATGTTATTTACCCGCCGCTTATTGCTGGAGTGGAACCCCTACGCTGAGCAAACCAGTAAAGGGCCAGCTACTTTATGGGGAACCTATAGCAGCATGTGGGTAGGGCCGGTTATAGCGTTGGCTACTGCCATAGCCTTGGGCAGAATGTATGACGGAGTACTGCTAGACGCATCGCCCATACTGCTTATTTGGGCGCTCGCACCTGCAGTTGCCTGGTGGATAAGCCAGCCGTTACAGCGCCCGGAGGCAAAACTCAACGCCGACCAAGTGATATTCCTGCGCAAAATTTCGCGCAAAACCTGGGCTTTTTTTGAGCGTTTTGTAGGTGTAGAGGATAACTGGTTGCCGCCGGATAACTTCCAGGAATCACCCGGGCCAGTCGTTGCGCACCGTACATCCCCTACGAACATGGGGCTCGCCCTATTGGCGAACGTAACTGCCCATGATTTCGGTTACATTCCAGTCAGCGTTTTAATCGACCGCACCCAAAATACCCTTGAGACTATGGGTAGGTTAGAGCGCTACGCAGGCCATTTCCTTAATTGGTATGAAACCACTACCTTAAGGCCCTTACCACCGCGCTATATCTCATCGGTGGATAGCGGTAACCTGGTAGGGCACTTGATAACCCTGCGTGCAGGGTTAATCGACTTGCAGAATCAGCCCATAGTGTCCCCCAATCTGTTTGAAGGTTTGCTGGATACCTTACGCCTGCTAACAGACGCCGCTGAGGGTACGTCGTCGGAGGTGGTGCGTGCGTCTATCCAAAATATGCATACGCAACTTACGGCAGCGACCAGCTCGCGGCTTACCTCTTTAAACGCGATTTACAAATATATTCAGCCGCTCTCTTTCAGTGCCGTTGCGCTGGCTGCCGAGTTGGCCAATATCAATGAATCTTCTGCCAATGAATTTTCCTCAGAGCAACAATCCGAGGTTTGCGTTTGGGCTGATGCCCTCGTAACTCAGGTACAGGCAATAAGTGCGGATCTGCTGCATATGGCGCCCTGGGTTGAGGTAACGGGCTCACTGGACCCTACGAGCAAGTATGCAGAGCTGGACCGAATCCCCACCTTGGGGCATCTCGCCAATGCGAAAAACCAGTTGCTGAAAGATCTGGGCGGATCCGTTGCGCAAAGCTCTATGGAAGATCGTCTGCATTACAGCAGGCTGCTGCGAATGGTGGCGGTGGGCTGTGAGAACGCTAACGATCGCATGAATAGGATTCACCAGTTAGTTGCGCTTATTAATGACTTTTCAACTGTAGAGTACGATTTCCTTTACGACTCAAATCGTCACTTACTTTCAATTGGTTACAACGTGGATGACTTCCGCCGCGACGCCAGTTTCTATGATTTGTTAGCGTCCGAAGCTCGTCTTGCCACTTTTGTGGGTATAGCGCAAGGGCAGTTATCGCAAGAGAGTTGGTTTAATCTTGGCCGTTTGCGTACATCCTCAGGCGGGGAGCCGACACTGGTTTCCTGGAGCGGCTCGATGTTCGAGTACCTCATGCCTAACCTGGTGATGCCAAGTTATGAGGGTACCTTGTTGGACCAAACCTGCCACGGCGCAGTCGCCCGGCAAATTGCCTACGGTAAGCACGTTTCCGTGCCTTGGGGGATTTCGGAATCAGGCTATTACGCTACCGATGCCGCACAAAATTATCAGTATCACGCCTTTGGTGCGCCTGGCCTCGGCCTTAAGCGCGGCTTGGCTGAAGATTTGGTTATCGCACCTTACGCTTCTGCACTCGCATTGATGTTTGCACCGGAAGAGGCTTGCATCAATTTACAAAAACTTTCTGCCATGGGCCTTGAAGGCCGCTACGGCTTTTACGAAGCACTGGACTATACACCCGCACGTCTTGCGCGCGGCCAAAGCAAAGCGATCATCCGCTCATTTATGGCCCACCACCAAGGCATGAGCTTACTGTCGCTGTCTTATTTGCTGCTTGATCAGCCCATGCAAAAACGCTTTGAATCAGATCCTCAATTCCAGGCGACCCTGTTGCTGTTGCAAGAGCGAATTCCAAAAACTTCGGTATTCCATAACTACGTTGCGGAGCACGCGCAGGGAGCAGCCTTCTTTGAAGCGGATGAACATCCAGTCCACGCCCCCATGGGTGCGCACACGCCGTACCCCGAAGTACAGTTGCTCTCAAACGGCACCTATCACGTGATGGTGACTAATTCCGGTGGTGGTTACACCCGCTGGAAAGATCTCGCAGTGTCCCGCTGGCGCGAGGATACTACCTGCGATAACTGGGGTAGTTTTATCTACGTGCGCGACCTGGCCAGTAAAGATTTTTGGTCCACCTCCCATCAGCCCACTACCAAACGTGCGGACATCTATGAAGCCATATTCTCTGAATGGCGTGCTGAGTTCCGTCGTCGCGACCACGACATTGAAACCTACACCGAGATAGTTGTATCGCCCGAGGACAATGTGGAGCTGCGGCGCGTTCGCCTCACCAACCGTTCGCGCAGTACCCGCACTATCGAAGTCACTACCTTTAGCGAAGTTGTATTGGCGACCCAGGCCGCCGATATAGGTCAGACTACCTTCGGTAACTTGTTTGTTCAGAGTGAACTCGTGCCGGACCAACGCGCCATTTTGTGTACCCGCAGGCCGCGCTCCGAAGATGAACATACTCCCTGGATGTTCCATCTCCTGGCTGCGCAAGGCGCTGCGCTTGACGATGTTTCCTACGAAACGGACCGCATGAAATTTATCGGCCGTGGTCGCAACCTTGCGCATCCAAAGGCTTTATTGGACACCGACAAATTGTCTGGCAGCCAGGGCTCAGTACTCGACCCTATAGTTGCTATTCGTACGGTTATCACCTTGAAAGCCGAGCAGTCGGTAACACTGGATTTCGTTTCCGGTGCAGCCGATAGCCGTGCCGCGAGTATGAGTCTGGTAGAGAAATATCAGGACCGTCATTTTGCCGACCGTATTTTTGATATCGCTAACACCCATAGTGGCGTGCGTTTACGGCAGATAAATGCCTCCGAATCCGATGCGTTGCTGTTCCGCAAACTGGCTCGTTCGGTGTTGTTTGCAAACTCCAGCCTACGGGCTGACGCGCATGTGTTAATCCAGAATAGGCGTGGTCAATCCGGTTTGTGGGGTTACGCCATTTCCGGCGATCTGCCGATTGTGTTATTGAAAATGGCCAGTGCTGATCATCTCGACACGGCACGCATACTGGTTCAATGCCACACCTATTGGCGGCTGAAAGGCTTGAAAGTGGATCTGGTAATTTGGAACGAAGACCACGTCGGCTACCGTCAAAACCTGCACGACCAAATTATTGGTTTGATCGCGTCCGGTGCTGAGGCGCAATTCATTGATCGTCCCGGCGGCATATTCGTGCGCACTGCAGACCAAATCTCCCATGAAGATCGCATCTTGCTGCAAACCGTCGCTCGCATAGTCATTGAGGATAGCGAAGGCAGTTTGGTAGAACAGGTTAATAAACGCAGTATGGCGGACAACCGGGTAGGGCGATTGCCAATCACCCGACCCTACAAACCGGAACCTGTTGAGCAGGTAGAAGAGCCAAAAGAAAAATTACTGTTGGGCAATGAATTGGGCGGCTTTAGTAGCGATGGCCGCGAGTACATCATTCAAACCAGCAACACGCGTACTACGCCCGTACCTTGGGTTAATGTGTTGGCTAACCCGAACTTCGGCACGGTAGTAACGGAAAGTGGGCTGTCCTATACCTGGGCCGAAAACGCCCATGAATTCCGCCTGACACCCTGGAGCGATGACCCGGTTGGCGCAACTGGGGGTGAAGCGATTTACCTTCGCGATGAAGAAACCGGCCATTTCTGGACTCCAACGCCACTACCCAAAATGGTGGATAGCGGGCAAACGGCGAACTATGTAACACGCCACGGTTTTGGTTATAGCGTGTTTGAACATACTTATGGAGGCATACATTCTGAGTTATGGGTGTATGTGGACCTGCAAGATACGGTGAAATATTCCGTACTTAAGGTGCGCAACGAGTCGGGCCGTATGCGGCGCTTGTCAGCCACGGGTTATGTGGAGTGGGTGTTGGGTGATCTTCGCTCTAAATCGGCCATGCATTTAGTGACCGAGATAGATCCACGCAGCGGTGCGCTCTTTGCTCGTAACGCTTACAACACTGAGTTCGCAGGTCGCATTGCGTTCTTCGACGTAGACGATGCATCGCGCACCTTAAGCGGCGACCGCACCGAATTTCTGGGGCGCAATGGTTCGATTGGCAACCCGGATGCTATGTTGCGCGCCCGTTTGTCCGGGCGCTTGGGTGCTGGTCTTGATCCTTGTGGTGCTATCCAGGTTCCGTTCAAATTGGCTCCCGGCGAAGGGCGGGAAATTATTTTCCGTCTTGGCGCCGGGCAGGATATTGAACACGCACGCAATCTCGCGCAGCGTGTGCGCACCATGGGCACGGCTCGCGCAGCCTTGGAAAAAGTACGCGATTTCTGGCAGGACACGCTTAGCCGCGTACAAGTACATACACCTGACCCGGCGCTGGATCTTCTGGCTAACGGCTGGCTTCTGTATCAAACCCTCGTTTGCCGTATTTGGGGCCGCAGCGGCTTCTATCAGTCGGGCGGTGCCTACGGTTTCCGCGATCAGCTGCAAGATTCAATGGCCTTGTTACATACTCAGCCGACGCTCGTTCGTGAACACTTGCTGCGCTGTGCGCAACGTCAGTATCCGGAAGGCGATGTTCAGCATTGGTGGCATCCACCTCAAGGCCGAGGCGTGCGTACGCGTTGCTCGGACGATTACCTTTGGCTCCCCTTGGTGACCTGTCGTTATCTTGAGAGTACAGGTGATTCCAGCGTGCTCAACGAAGTATTGCCCTTCTTGCAAGGGCGTCCTCTGGCGCCCGATGAGGAGTCGTATTACGACTTGCCAGGCCCAAGCAACGAAACCGCCAGCCTTTATGAGCACTGCGTGCGTGCGATTAAAAACGGTTTGCAATTCGGGGTGCATGGTTTGCCGCTTATGGGTTCAGGTGACTGGAACGACGGTATGAATTTGGTCGGCATCCACGGCAAAGGTGAGAGTGTATGGTTGGGCTTCTTACTCTATGACGTTCTTACATCCTTCGCCAAAGTTGCACGCGAGAAAAAAGATTTGGAATTCGCAAACCGTTGCGAGTCTGAGGCTACCACTCTGCGCGATAACATCGAGAAAAACGCCTGGGACGGAGGCTGGTATCGCCGTGCTTATTTCGATGACGGCACACCGCTCGGTTCAGCCGGCAATGCGGAATGCGCGATTGATTCGATCTCACAAAGCTGGTCTGTGCTTTCCAAAGCAGGTAATCCTGAACGCACCAAGTTGGCCATGAGCGCGCTCGATCAACACCTGGTACGTCGCGATAGCGGAATTATCCAGCTACTCGATCCACCTTTCGACAAAGCGCCTATGAACCCTGGTTACATCAAAGGGTATGTTCCCGGTGTACGTGAAAACGGGGGGCAATATACACATGCGGCGGTTTGGGCGGCCATGGCGTTTGCAGCGTTAGGTGATAGCCGTCGTGCATGGGATTTAATGCAACTTATCAACCCGCTAAATCACACGCGTTCAGATGAAGAAATCAACGTGTACAAAGCCGAACCTTATGTGGTCGCAGCAGACGTTTACGCAATTCCACCGCACACAGGTCGTGGCGGCTGGAGTTGGTACACGGGTTCTGCAGGTCTTACTTACCGTTTGATTATGGAATCGTTGCTGGGGCTAAAACGCGAAGGCAATTGTTTGCGCGTGCTGCCCTGTATGCCGGGCGAATGGGATCACTACTCCATTAATTATCGTTTCGGTGCAGCAATTTATCGCATCAAGATTATGCAAATTCCGGCGAGTAATACGAACGGTATTCTCGGGCATGTTGCGCTGGATGGCGTTGATCAACAGGATCAGTGCATCAACTTGGTTGATGACGGTAAAGAGCATTGGGTAGAAGTGAGCGTAAATTCAAAAAGCTATTCGTAATTTAAATTTTATCCGTAATTTTTTTCAGCGTTTTATGCAGGGGGTGAAGGTTTGGCCACTTCAGTGAGTAAACACATCGACCACACAAATTGGTTTGCGAATATCTACTACCAGATGCTCGCCATGAAAAAAGAGGTATTTGATATGGACACTCAACGTCATTATGTTTCCGGTTTTTTTGTCAACCGTACAGATGCAGAAAATATTGTTATCCAAATTGCCGATCATGGAATTCCAAAAGATCGCATTCATATTTATGATAAGAATTCTTTAATGCCGGATCACATCGCTGTCGATAGTGATGACAAAGTCTTAAAAGATATTTTAATCGATAGCGGAATCGGCGCTGCTGTAGGTACAGGAGTAGGGGCACTTATTGAAGTGGGTCTAATCGCTGCGAATGTAACGCTCTTTGTCGCCAGCCCATTAATTGCACCACTGGTTTTACTCGGCTGGGGCGCAACTCTCGGCGGTTTAATCGGAGCCACCGCAGGCGCCTCCGATAAAATAAAACCCCTCTCACAATTAGTTCACGATGCCATTACCAACGACCAATATGTAGTCGTCGTAGAAACCATCAACAACGACGAAAAAGTTGCGGCGTCTCAAGTTATTAAAGACGCCATTGGCGATGTAACGGATCAAGTTAAATAGTTTCATTTCGCTAGCTGTTTACAGTTAGCCTTTAAAATCCCGCACGTTCAGCCCAGCAATTATTTGCTGGTGCTGTAATGGGCAAATATATTTGTTTTTTGCCCCATCAGATTTCCATGCGCTTTCCCTCGTTGATTGCTGTTCAGTCACCTAATTCCACTTTATCCCCTATCTACCGGTGAATAAGCCTTTAGGATTGACGAATTGCATTCCACTGACTTTAATGTGTGTAACGTCTTAAAATTTGAAGGGAAGATATGAAAATAGTTCCAGTTTTAACGCTCCTACTCGTCATTTTTATGGCAGGATCAGGATGCGCCACAAAATCTAAAATTCCATTTTCTCCTGCACCTGAACCTAAAGCAGGGTATGGATTAGTGTATGTTTACAACGAGAGCTACCCATCGGCGTTAAACAATATCTCCTCGGTCCATCTTGGCGCGTCTGCGACGAATGGCGATGACTCTTGGGTGTCTGCGTATCTCGTTGCCGGTGAGTACACTTGGTTTCATTTAAAGCCAGGCTCATACAAAGCCAAATATAATTATCCAGCTAACGGACAAACAATATATGTGCTTTTTAATGTCGAAGAAGGAAAAACCAAGTACGTCAAACTGTCTGCAGATGCTAGCTCGGTAAGAATAGATACTGTCCCCGAACAAAATGCAGCCACGCAGATTTCCAGTTACAAATATTGGGAATATGTAAAAAAGGATTGCACTCTAATAATAAAATGCCATTAGCTTAAGATGATAGAATTTTTATAACATCTGAAATGTCATTGCGGTGTAAACAATGCAGCTTAAAGGGGCTAAAAAATATTTTTCTCATTGCGCAATTAAAAAACAAACATCAGCTCAATGTTCAGGAACAAAATGCGCTGTTGAAACATAGTATCTTAACTGAAGCATTGTATTGGCGAACCAATGGAATTCCTTCAGGATTACGATCAGCACTGGAGAGCAAGGGCGTCGATACCGAAAAAAGTATCTATTTTCAATATGATCAGGATTTACTTGGGGTGAACTCAGATCAGGGCACTCTGCTTACTCCGGCTTGTGAGTTTTATAAGTTTGAAATGGATTTAAACGAAGACCGAAGTGAACTTGTTGAATTCTATCGCTGGGAAAATATTACGCCCAGTGTAGAAATTAAAGAGCACAAAGCAGGTACAGGAGCGACATGGGGATTTCTCGCTCTCCAAGTCCTGGCGGGATTAAACCGAACCTAGCGATCCAGAGCAACTTATTCAGAGCGACTTATCCAAATCTAACGATCCAAATCAACAGCTTCGCGTTCTCTTACTACCAGACAAGAGTCCATCTTCCAAACCAATGCACACTTCGCTTACACTCAATATTTGTCAATAAGCTTCAATCGTTATTGCAATTTTTAAAATTGCAATTGTTACCGGAAATAATTCGAGATAGAGACAAGCATGCACATACAACTAGAATCGCCAAACCGACCTGAAATCATTTCTCTTATTGAAGAACTGGATGCATATCAGGACACCTTGTATCCTGCAGAAGCGCGTTACGCGCTCGACTTAACTACGCTTGAATCAGAGAATGTTTTATTTGCGGTTGCGAGAGACGATGCCGGATTAGCGGTTGGTTGTGGTGCTTTGGTGTTGGGTGATGACGCAGCAGAACTTAAGCGCATGTTTGTTCGCCCAGTGCATCGCGGCCATGGCGTCGCTGCTAAAGTACTAGCCAAACTTGAATATGAAGCCGCAAAGCGAGATTGTCCGCTCCTGCAACTAGAAACCGGACCCTATCAGCCCGAAGCGCTCGCATTTTACAAAAAACACGGGTTCGAAACTTGCGGCGCGTTTGGTGATTACCCCGAGCATCCGCTGAGCGTGTTTATGGAAAAAAGAATTGATGGCGGGTGGTCTGCGGCTTAACGCGTGATCGAAAAAATCATTAAGGAAATTTCTATGAGCGCTAATGAATCTTTAAAAAAGAGTGAAAATATTTTCCTGGCGCCAGGTGAGGGGCGTTCTTACGCCATGGGGCGTATCAGTGCAGTATTTAAAGCTGATGAGGGTGAAACGGGAGGGAAATATTCTATATCTGAGTGGTGGCTTGAACCGAATACGGAAGGGCCGGGTGCTCACTCGCATGACGAAGATGATATTTTTTATGTAATAGAAGGGACGATGAGTTTTTTACTCGGTGATAAATGGGTGGATGCGGCGAAAGGCTCATTTGTATTAGCGGCAGGTGGCACGACTCACGATTTTCAAAATCGCAGCTCAACCAGGGCTGGTGTATTGAATATATCAGTGCCAGGAAATTTTGAAGGAAGTATGCCAGCAATTGTTGATTGGTTTGCGAAGCATCCGCCTCAAGATGCTATTGCATGATACCGTAATCCCGGTGACGCGGAGCGTTAATATTTGCCGACAATAATTCTTTAAATTTGCTAAACCCGCTGCGTAGAAGCGCAAAGCCTTAACATAGTAATTAAAATGATTAATAAATTGCCAAGATGGGTGGAGTTTGGAGGCTTTTGTCTTGCATTTATTGCAGGTTCCGTAAACTCGGTTGGTTTATTGGGATTTAAACATCAAGCTGTGTCGCATCTCACAGGAACCTCAACTTTTTTATCTTTAGAGATAGCGGCTCTGAACGCACCTGAAGTCATTCATTTACTGATGCTCGCGTTAAGTTTTTTGCTTGGTGCTGTATTTAGCGGCTTTATTGTAGGTAATACGGCATTGAAGCTCGGCAGGCGTTACAGTTTTGCTCTCTTCATTGAATCGCTATTTCTTTTCATTGCTTTTTTACTTTTAATTAGTAACTCCCTGTACGGTTACTATTTGGCGTCTGCTGCGTGTGGTTTGCAAAACGCGTTAACAAGTACTTACAGTGGTGCCGTAATTCGAACCACCCATGTGTCAGGATTATTTACCGATATAGGCATCATGATCGGGCTCAAATTTCGAGGTCAGCCTGCCGACAAACGCAAAATTATTTTGTATGTCATTTTAATCCTGGGTTTTATCTTCGGTGGGGTGGTTGGTGCCATCTTATTTAAGTTTTTCGCATTTAAAGCGATTTTATTGCCGTGTGTTTTATCCGCATTGATTGCGGTGAGTTATTGGTTGTATTTGCAAGCAAAAGGCAATGGACTTGAAGAAAGTAATTAGTAAGGCGGTGCTGAAGTTAATTATAAATTTTGGAACTATTAGACGCGGATTTAAGCAAGCAGTAAACGTTATTATATAAAAGTTCACATAGGGATAGAGCTAGAATGATTCTTTGGTTAATTGTAGGTTGCGAAATTGGGTTTTGGATTTTTCTATTTGTTGGATTATTTTTTCGTTACATTTTGAAATCTCCACGACTTGGCAAAGCCATTCTATTTTGCATTCCATTGCTGGATTTAATACTTTTATGTGCAACGGCTTTCGATTTACATAAAGGAGCCACCGCAGAATTTGCCCATGGGCTTGCTGCTGTCTATCTCGGTTTTACAATGATTTATGGAGGAGGTTTGATCCAATGGTTGGATCAGTACGCCGCTAATAAATTTTTGTCGGCCAGAAAAATAAGCGGGTCTCAGAAGTATGGTTGGACCTATGCACTTTACGAATGGAAGCAATGGTTGAAGGGGGTCAGTGCTGGTGCGATATCTACCATTTTATTATTTGCAGCCATCAGTTATGTCAACGAACCGGACCGAACCAAAGCGCTTCATGATTGGTTTTATTATATTTTCTGGGTTCTCGTCATCTGGCTTGTTTGCTGGCCTTTGTGGTACACGTTCTTTCCAAAAAAATCGTAAAATAGGTATGTAACCTTAGAATTCATTCGAGAAAGGACATCGGCTAAGCTTTCATAAAAACTCTGCTCGCTTCCAAAATATAGGCTGCGCTTTTATAAATTAATAAAAGCGCAGCTATAACTTCCCTCAAAAATATCTATCCGTCAGAAAATTATTTGCTGAAGCTTGGCGTCCATGAGCCAAAAATATTTCCGACAGTATAAGTTGCGGCTTCTGATGCCGTTAGTTGCCTGGACTGATAAGCGCGGGCTGATGGATTTGCGCCTGAGCCAGTAGTTTGGTATTCGGAGAAGCGCGCTGTATCCAGAATGTTGTCACTCATTTTTACCCAGCCGACTGGCGATATATGCGAGCCAAGTTCAGTGCGTATATAAGCAGCGGCACCGTAAGGCCTCCAATTTCTTCCAAGTGCTACAGCACCGGTATTCACATTCGAGCTTGCCGTCAATTTACCTCCCAAAAATACTAAACCAAACGGTACAGTTTGTTCCGTACTGGGAGCGGTTACTGCGGTTCCGTAACCGACGCTGTGAATAGTGTTATTGTCGAATACTGCTGTGGCCGCACCAAAAATATAATCCACAGTGCCTTCAATGTAACAATTGCGATAATACTGCGTTCCGCTATGCACGTAGAGAGTGTCCTGATTGCCTAACAAACGACAATTGCGAAATTGCAAACGGTGACCTTGTGCTAAAAGTGCAACAGCTTGTGAGCCAACACCGAATGAATTTTCAATGGTGATATTTTCCATAGATACATCATTAGTTTTAATGGCCACGCTCGCGCTACCGTAGGTTCCAATCGTAGTGCCGTCAGATTTTATTCCGCTGGCGCTATCGTTGTAAGTGAGAATCGTGGATGCTTGTTTTCCGGCTTCACCACAGAAAGTAACGTAGGGTTTGGTGATGTTTAATTTTTCACGATAAGTGCCCGGTTTAATTCGAATTTGCGTTGGTGTTGTGTTGGATGTTGATAAGGTATTTAAAGCGGCAGACAGCGTTCTAAATTGTGCGGAGCCATCAGCCGCAACTTTTAAAATAGGCTGACTAGTAACGCTATTACAGTCTGAGACTGTAGGTGTAGTAGGGCAGGCCGCTGGTGCGATTCCATTACCTGTAACGGCCAGGTTGTCAATGTTGGGTAAACCATCGCTCGTCTCCGAAATAATTTTCAAACTATTTGCTCCGACGTTGAGCGGAACATTCACGGTTACTGTTTGCCATTGATCCCAATTGCTATTGCTGGGGAATTCAACACTTTGAATTTTATTATTATTTAAATAAATCGCACCGCGTCTCTTAGCGGTTCCACCATTTGCAAATCGAATTTTTACAGAATAGGTTTTTGCGCTAGCAGCGGAAATGCTATAGATGAGTGTTGCATTCAACGCGTTTTCGCTGTCGAAAAAGCCGGTACCGGTATAACCAGTATGATTGGCGAGCACTCTGATTGAGTCGCCACAGAATCCAATAGTGTTTTCCTCAAACGCCCAGCTATTTTCTGTTGCTACTGAAGAGACAGATGATGAGGCAACGGATGACACAGCAGAGGAAGAAATGGACGACGCAGCTTTGCTGGAGCTGCTCAGGCTGCTACTTTTTGCACTGGAAATTGAGCTGGCACTTTTTATGCTCGAATTAAAAACGCTTGAGCTGCTGGATGAGCCACGTGCGGATGAAGTTGAGTTTCCACATAAACTTCCCGTTACTTGTTGCACGGAAGCTGTACCTTCACCTTGAAAACCGAAACTTGCTGAAGCATTTGGTGAGAGTGTACCGTTCCAATTTAATGATGCAGCAGAATAAGGATTGTTCCCGCTCAAGGATGCGTTCCACGCTGCTGTGACTTTTGCGTTGGATTCTTTCCACGACACTGACCAACTGTTAACAGCTTGAGATGTGTTATTAGTAACTCTTATCTCACCCGTAAAACCTCCACCCCAGTTATTCGTTATTGTATAGCTGCAGGACGCCCAGCTTTGGGAAGCCAGCAATAAGGTGGATAACATGAGTGAGTTTCTAGACCGATGACATTTCGGTGTACTGTTGGTTGATATTTTTTTCATAAAGATTCTCCGTGGTTGAATTTTGGATGTAAACATTCCAGCCCATGGCAAATGCCAGGGAAGGGAATAACCAAATACCACATCCACGGGGATCAAAAAACGAAGAGGATGATTGGAGCTAAAATCGTAAATAATCACCTGTCTTAAGAAGTGATCTTATATTTATGCGCCAATTGCCGAGATTGAGCTTGATATCGAATACAGCTTTTTATTTTAAATTAAGCTTTTTATAAAAAGTTTGTAATAGATTTTTATCATTTTTTAATCAATATCAAGCAACAGTTTACAGGGTTGTGAAATTTTAAAAGTGATGTGATTAAAAGAATTAAGCTTTGACGATTTCAATTGAATTTCTATGGCCAGGGAGCGGGGTTGTCATTAATATACTGCGCACCACCTTCTGATGGCTCCGGCTCTTGCTCTAATAAACTACCGCCGCCTTTTGCGATGGTGCAAAAGAGATCGCGGGCTTCGTTAAAGTCGTCACGTGATAATTTACTAATTTTATGCGGTTGATTGGCAATAGCCCAATCAATTAATGCATCTAATTGTCGATCGAGCTGCTGGGCGTAGCTTAATTCTTTACCCGTTTTTTCATGTGGAGTTTCAATCATAACCAGCTCCAATTGCTAATGATAAATTTCGTTAGCAAATCTATAAATCATAATCTAGTGCGCACAAAAATTTTGCTCTGTGCTCTCTGTCGTAGCCCAATCGCGCAGCTCCATTATTAATGCATGAATGCCTACCATTTCACTGTAAATAATGTCGCGACCTACCAATGAACGATATTTCGCCTCGGCAATTTGCTGCGCGGTTTCTACATCATTAAGTGCTTTTTTTAATCCAAAACGAGCCGAGTATTCCTGGTGTTGCCTTGAGACCATCATGATTTTTTTCCTCAAAAATTATGTGACACAGTTAGAAAAGCCCTTCAAAGAAGGGCTTTTGCTTCACTGCTTACTTATACTTTGCAATTAATTCTGCTTTACGTTCAGCTAACTGAGCTCCCATTTCCACTAAATCCAATGAGGACTCTTTGGCCTTTGGGAATATCTCATTTTGTTCTTCCTTAACATGGTGTTTCACATATTCTGAAAGAACTTTTATTTTAGCGTCAAAGATTTCACCGTCTGGATCTACGTCTTTAACTTGCGCAATCAAATCCTTAAGCGTTGCATGTTCTACAGTGGCTTCAGGAATTAACTCTTTATCTTTTAGCGCTGCTTTTACCGCAGGATAAAAAATTTCTTCTTCAATTTGCGCGTGAACGGTAAGTTCCTTACAGATCATGCTAACAATTTGCTTCTTTCTTACGTTAGAGCGACTTTTTTCATACTCAGCAAATAAGTCGCTAACAAGTTTGTGATCTGCACGTAACAAACTAGTAGCTTCCTTAGCTTTGGGTGCGGCTTCACGGGTTAATTTCTTTGCAGTGGCCATAATATTTTCCTCTTGATAGTACCGTCGGTTATGTAAAAAGGGCGATCAGAATGATGATAGGAATTGGAATCCCAAGCATATATAAAAGTATCGAGCGCATAATATGTCTCCTGCTGATTAAAGTTTAATTACGACTTATAGATCGCGTTGACGTCCACCATGAATGGCGGTGACGCTCGCAATAAAAGCACCAATGAGTAGTGATACAAATAACCATAACGAGCCGTAAGCTGTTGCTTTACGGGCTTTATCCGCTGCGGCTTTAGCAGCAACTTCAGCTTCGCGTAATTTCGTTTGTACGGTATTAAAGGTTGCAGTGATGCGATTTTCTGCATCCTGTTGGCTAATACCTACCTGTTGAGACAGTAATTCGCCAGTGTAAGTAAGATCTGCCGCAGGAAGTTTTCCTTCACCAAGTGCATTTACAAATATGCGGGCTATTTCAGCTTTAGCAGCTGCGTCAGATTCCGGGTCACTGATGTTGGCTGGAGGTACAGTATTAGGTGTTCCCGGTGCAACTGCCGCTGCAGTCGGATTCGAATTTTTACGAAATAAATAATCCAGGAAATAAGACAAAGATTTCTCTACATCGAAGGTAGATTTTTCGTCTGATTGCTTGGCCGTTGCAGCTGCAGCCGTCGCTGCTGCTGTTGCTGTACCAGCAACAGCAGTTCCTGCAGCTGTTGCGCCTGTTTCAACAGCGCTCCCTACGATTGATCCAATAACAGATGTTAATAATGCAGCAGTTAATAAGGTTGCAACTGCCCACGCTAAAAACCCGTGTGCAGTGTCACGAAAATAAACTTCGTCAGAGTGAGTCGCTACCCAGTGTGCGCGCAAACGCCCGGCAATATAACCGCCGATACCTGAAGCGACGACAGCCGTTAATGTAATCCATAAAATTGTTGTTACACCCCAAGTAGTGGCGCTAACACCTTTTTGGCTCCATGGGGATACGACGGACATTCCCAAGCCGGTGCCTAATACCAGCAAAATTAATGACAGGGCCGCAGCCGCTGCCGCACCAGCAAATATTGCGCCCCACGAAACCGCACTCGTCCGATTAGGTAATGATGCGAAAGCAGGGTCTCTGCTGTAATCACTTGGTATGCTCTGAGTAATTTGAGTTTCCATAAAACCTCCGGAATATTATTTGAATGGAAAGCCGGTACAAGCCGGTATTCGGAATTTGTAGAGTAGAAAAACGAGAACTAATCCTCGGTTCGTTAGCTCACGCATAATCGAAATACTGCGTAACGCTGCTATGCAAAAATAAAACCCTCGTATGAACGAGGGTTTTTAGAAATCAACGCAATTGATTTAAAATCTAAACAATTTTTGTTGTATTTCCTGTGCCAGTTCCATAATAAGAATGTATATCACTGGCTAGTGTTGGGTCTGCTAAATCCGGCCAATCGTCTTTGTCAAAACCTGGTGCGTTTTGCAAACGTTCTTTACTAACATTAAGCACGAAACGTTTATTTTCGGTGTCCAATTTCAACGCGCTCCAAGGTACTGCGAAAAGTTTTTCACCGAGGCCCAGGAAGGAGCCAAACGATAACACTGCGTAAGAAATTTCACCGGTGGCAACGTCCAACATAATTTCTTTGATGTCACCTATATCCTCTTCATCGTGATTGTAAACATCATTGCCAATAAGAGTGTCTGCACCCATTAATTGTGGGCCAGGACCGTTTTGAAAATTAGTTTTGTAAATGCCGTAAGTATCGCGAGTTTCGTAGTTCATTTTTGATCTCCAGTTTGTTGTGGTCGTCTTAAGAAGATTGCGAGGAATAATCAGGATTAACAATTCTCGCACTTTCATTATTGATACTAATTCCGCGCCCAGATGCACTCTGTGCGAAACCCAACGTTAAGTGAAATTAGCGGTGTTACTTATTAGTAATTTCTGAAGCGGAATCGATACGCACTAAATAGATTGTTTGGAATACATTCTTTACTATTAGAAGCGTTGTCGCGTAAACCAAAGCGGATGATGAGTTGAAATGGTGCGCAATGACATATTAATTTTTTTCAAAACTTCAGAATCAAAAAAAATTTGCACGAGTTTAAATATATTAATGGCTTTATATAAATCTCGGACTAGTCTTTAAATCGTTGAGTCGCCGTTCCGTTAGTTTTTTAAAAAAATATGTTGTTTTAGTTTTGATTTTTTAGGGTGGTAGTAGGAGGTCGTAAGAGATTTGCTTGTGGCGCGGAACGCCGCTATTTTTCTCTCTATGTACGTCAACGCACTGAGTTCGATTTGGTTGAATAATAGGCTTGTAACTCGCCATCGTTGATGGAGATAACTGATATGCATGCATAGCGCCACACTTGGCTAATTTAAACTGTTGAGTGAATTGAATACATCAGGTCTGTGTGCAGACTAATAAGTTTTGCTTTATTTAAAACTTGGTAACTTGAATGCAAAGCCGTAAACAAACCTGTGTTTTACTTATTCAAAGCAATGCTAGTGAGGCGGAGCGGATATGGGCGGCGCTCGCCAGTGTTGAAGGCAGCCCCTATCACTTGGACTGCGTTCAATCCCTTGCTGAAGCGACCGTATTTTTACGGCAGATGGAAAGTACCATTGATATTGTCATGGTCGATATTGCCTCCGTAAAACATGCAAGTTCGGACCCGATAGGGCAAATTCTGTTGGCATCTCCCGTGGCACGACTGTTAGTGGTCGGAGAAGACGAAACCTATGCCCAGGAAGCTATTGCCAAGGGCGCTCATGAGTACCTATCCAGGTCGCAAATTCATACCTATTGGCTACCCCGCGCTGTGCGTTATCTTGCGCAGCAAAAGGAGCAGGATTTAATCCTTCAGGAAAAGGAAAAAGAACTGCACGATGAAAAGGCGCGTGCAAATGTCGCCTTGAATTCGATTGGTGATGCCATTCTTACAACCGACCTCGTGGGCGATCTCGTTTACATGAATCATGCCGCTGAAGTCTTAATTGGCTGTCCGCGTGAAAACGCGCTGGGGCGACCCATCGTTGATGTTTTTAAAATTATTAATCCTAATACCCGGGTGGTGGCGCCCAATCCTGCATTGCATGCTATAGAGCAGAATAAATCACTTGGATTTGATTCCGATACCATACTGCTTCGCGCTGATGGCTCCGAACTTGCGATTGAAAAATCTGCAACGCCCATTCATGACAGTGAAGGTTCTGTTACTGGTGCTATCGTCGTTTTCCATGAATCGAGCGAAACGCGCACGCTCACCATAAAAATGACCCATTTGGCACAGCACGATTTCCTCACTGGTCTGCCTAATCGAATGTTGCTCACTGAGCGTCTCTCACAGGCAATAGGATTGGCATACCGCAATATTTCGCAAGTCGCGCTCTTATTTATTGATGTGGATTACTTCAAACACATTAACGATTCGCTTGGCCATGCGGTGGGTGATGAGCTTTTAAAGTCTGTTGCGGAGCGATTGGTGAGCTGTGTGCGCGCGACCGATACCGTGTGTCGCCAGGGCGGTGATGAATTTGTCATTTTGCTAACAGAAATTGAACGGTCGCAGGATGCCGCGGTGACGGCAGAAAAATTATTTAATGCGTTTTCAGAGCCGCACTATATTGGCGTACATGAATTGCATGTGTCACTCAGTATGGGTATCAGTGTATACCCTGGTGACGGCGATACGGCCGATGTGCTCATGCAAAATGCTGATGCAGCCATGTATCACGCAAAATTATTAGGCCGCAACAATTTTCAATTTTTCAAAATGGAGATGAACACACGAGCCGTGCAACGAGCGTTTATTGAGGCAAGTTTGCGGCGCGCCATCAAGCGGCAGGAGTTTGTGCTCCACTATCAACCTAAAGTGGATATTGCCTCGGGTACTATCATTGGTGCTGAAGCCTTAATTCGTTGGGATGATCCGCAGCAAGGTACAGTACAACCGACAGAATTTTTAGCCATCGCAGAAGAGTGTGGTTTGGTTGTGTCGATCGGCAACTGGGTATTGCGAGAAGTCTGCAATCAACTGCGGAATTGGTTGAAAGAGGGCTACCGGATTTTTCCAGTTTCCATAAATATTTCTGCAGCAGAATTAAAAAGTAAGAATTTTTTATTTGGCATAAATCAGGTGCTACAGGAAACAGGTTTGCCGCCTTATTATCTAGAACTTGAGTTTACCGAAACTATTTTGATGCGCGATGCAGAGTTATCAATTAGTGTTCTGGAATCGCTGAAAGCTATAGGTGTGCAATTATCCATTGACGATTTCGGCACAGGTTATTCAAGTCTTAGTTATTTGCAACGTTTCCCGGTGGATACGCTGAAAATTGATCAATCATTTATGCGTGATTTAACCAACGATTCAGACAATGCAACTATAGTAAGCGCCATCATCGCCATGGGAAGAAATTTAAAGCAGCGCGTATTGGCCGAAGGTGTTGAAACCGCGGAGCAATTAGCATTTTTACGCACTCACCGGTGTAATGAGGCCCAAGGTCATTATCTGAGTCCTCCACTTCCTGCGAACGAGTTTGCAAAAATCATGACAAATAATATGCTGCCGGTGCTCTCTGTACGCCAACGAACTGATTCATATTAAGCTCAAGGTTAAGGTTCGAGGTAGAGTTGCTTCGCTTGCAACTTTTTCGTAACAAAAATTTCTTCGTAACGAAAATTAATAACTTTGGAGATAAATATGAAAAATTTGAATCGGTTCTTTTCCGGATTGTTTATGGTTTTTGCTTTGGTTGCTGTAGTTGCCTGTTCATCTACCAATAAAAAAGAGAGTGCGGGTGAATATGTGGATGACACTGTTATCACCACTCGTGTTAAAGCAGCCATTTTAAATGAGCCAACGTTGAAAGTTAGTGAGATTAATGTAGAAACCTTTAAAGGTGTCGTACAGTTAACCGGATTTGTGGGTTCACAGTCCGACATTAACACCGCAGTGCGTGTTGCGTCTGGGATAGGTGGTGTTAAATCTGTTAAAAACGATATGCGATTGAAGTGATAAACCTTCATTGCAATAAAAAATATGTATTGAAGTAAAATATGTATTGAAGTAAAAAGTTTAGCTCGGCTTTTCAGTGAAAAGTCGGGCTAAACTTTTTTATTACCTGGCGTCTATAAATAATAAATTTTAAAGTAGCGTCCAATAAAAAACCCGCTTTAAAAAATCATATTCGACAATGATTTTTTAAAGCGGGTTTTTTACATGTGGTTAACCGCGACGTGCTACCAGTAAACCAAATATAAAGCTGAGCGCTACGCCTGCGCCCAAAGCTGTCCATGGTTGCTCGTGAACATATTGATTGGTGTACTCAGCAGTTTGACGAGCTTGTTGAAGGAGAGACCGGTTGGCTTCCCCGAGTGTTGTCTTGGCCAGTTGAATGCGGTCTGAAATACGGCTCTTGGCCTTTTCCAAATCTTCTCCAGAGAGAGATGCGCTCTCTTTAATCAGAACTTCGATATCGCTAATAAAGGTTTTAAATTCTTTTGAGATATCAATGGTGGCATCTTTAATTTCATTGCCTGCGGTAATCAATGTTGATTTAAGTGTTTCGGCTTGAGTGGACATGTGTAATACCTCTGTGCTTGTTAGTGAAAAATTGAATCAAGAATAGTTTTATTTAACAACTCCGATCTGTAGCAGAAAGTAAAGCTTCGGTGTCCTGGTATCTGTTCGTCAGCGCACATCACAGATACTTTACTGTTTAACAATTGGGTTAAATTTAAGCTAGGTAGCGCACGGAGAATCAACTCTTATTTTGAATAATATTGCAAGCGATGATGCTATTTATGCATCGAATTATTAGCGATTTTTAGGAGCTTTTTCAATGAACAGAAGTATAAACACTGACAATGATTCCTTAGGTGCCAAGTTCAATCATGTCATGGGTGAGCAGCCCAGAAAATTAATGGCGCGTAAAATTAAAAAGTCGTCTCGCTTTGAGTATGATTCAGACGACATTGAGAGTGATCGTCATCGTCAAAATTACAAACGCGCGGCAGCTAAATATCTAACGCGCATTCAACTTAATTCTAACGAGGTTAACTTCTAAGATATAATTTTCAGATAACAGAAATTGGTAGCGAATTTACTTATAGTAGGTATAGGTAATACAAGGAAGAAGAGGATATGGATTTATACTAGAAAATAATAGAGGGAGCTACTGCGCTATTGAATATATACTTGGATTTTTAGTTGTTTAAAAATTATGGAGAATTTATGAAGTTGTCAAAACCGGTTATTGTATTGATCAGCTTAGTCTGCCTTGCTGCAATTGCGCTAATGGTTTACGGCTTTCGCACGGATTGTCCTCAGACAGCTGGATATGTTGACTGTAGTGTGCCTAAAAATAGCCCTTAATATTTGCCACCAGTAAATTGTCCTGAGATTAAATAGTCGCTGGATGTTTAGACCGTAGTATTCATTGCCCCATGCTTGAAGATTTTTCTGGTTTTTCAGAATGCTTCCGAAAAAAGTCGTTGTAATTTACGCTACCCTGAGCAAGAATTTAACTCCTCGATATCAGTCGTTCCCTGATAATAAATTATTCAATAGCTCATATTTTCGATTGTGAGTTATATATCGCTTTTTGAAGCCTACTTCGTTTCATTTTTCTTGTGTTTTATCTCCAGTGCTAAATAGAAGAACGCTGCGATCATTAAGGGCAACAAAAAATAGATTGCTCTGTAGCCCAATAGGGCAGCGATAATCGTCCCCTTGGAAATTGTGTGGCTGAGCATGGTTACAAAAATCGCTTCGAGCACGCCAAGGCCCGCTGGTACATGAGTAACAGCACCTGCGATACTACACATCAGTAGAATTCCCAATACGGTGGGATAAGAAACTTTCCCTAACAGCAAGGTGTAAATCAACAATCCCATCAAACACCAATTTAAAGATGCAACCACTCCTTGAACCAGAGCTAGCTTAAATTCTGGCAAATTTATTTCTTGTTTAAAAACGTTGAAGGTCCGCTTTTTCGAAAAGCGGCAAGCCGATAAGTAACCGATAGCAATCAGGCCTAGTACAACACCTAATATTTGAAGTGCAGTATCACCCAACTTCCAATTATCCGGGAGGTTCAATAGGCCTGACGAAAAAATAACGGAACCTACAATGGTGTAGCCGAGCCAATTGGTAATAATGTTGGTACTGACAATTTTGGTGATAATTACGGGATCAAGACCGAGCCGAGAGTAGAGCCTGAATCGCGTTGCAACGCCACCAACCCATGCAAGATTAAGGGAAAAAACGCAACCTACAAATGCAAGCGGGAGAACTTCACGTACCTTGATGGGATTCTTTAAATAGTGAAGTGAAATTAAGTCGTAACTACTAAATACTAAAAAACTTGACGCCGCTATCAGGCAACCCAGCAATAAGGTTTTTAATTCATATGCATGGATTGCCTGTTTAACCTCTTGCCATTCAATATTTTTTAAAACCATATACAACAGGACAGGTATTAAGATAAAGAAAAATGCTGTTAAAGCACGTTTCGCCCATACCCATTTTTTGCTTCCAGAATTTTCGGCGGATTTTTTTTCCGGTTTCGATTTAGTAGCCACGCTTGCGGTCATAAGTTCTTAGTCTCTTAACGCTTTTAAATTATCATCATTTTTTTCTTCCAAGGGCGTAGCTTTAAAATTGAAAGCTCGTTCACCGTAAGCACGCTTTTTAGATTTAACCAGTTTCAATTCCGGGCTGTGTGCAGGTAACCAGCCCATTATTCCGGGGAAGCGACGCAAAAAGTGGAAGCTTATAAAAATCAGTGGTGTGCGCCACCAGTAGCCGCGCTTTGCGACTTTCATGTTGACCGGCTTACAGCACGAGTTAGTGAGCTCTTCGAAATGCTGATAGAGTTCCTGGTTTAATCCAGAATCCATTACTACCACATTTGCCTCCAGATTTAGTGCGAGACTGAGCGGATCCAGATTGCTGGAGCCGACTGTGCTCCATTCGTCATCAATCAGCGCAACTTTTCCATGCAAAGGGCGCTTGCAATACTCGTGAATTTGTACACCTGCGCGCATCAGATAGCTGTAAAGCAAGCTCGATAATAAACTCACCCAAGCCATGTCTGGCCGGCCCTGCAAAATCAATTTCACTTCTACGCCCCTTTCTGCCGCTCGCTTCAGCTCGCGCAAAATTCTGTAGCTTGGGAAAAAATAAGCATTGGCAATAATGATGCGTTTTTTCGCAAGTCGCATCGCAAGCAGATACTGTTGCTGAATATCCTTTGAATGTTTTTGATTGTCGCGCACTGAAAGTAATATTTTTGCATCACCAGCGGCTTCAGGAGCGGGTTGTTTCAGGTGTTTCCTGTACTCGATAGCGTCTTGCTTGGTCGATGCTCGTATCAATAAATCCAAACAAGTTTCGCGGATGTCAGCCACTATGGGGCCATGCAACTCTACGGCATAATCCTGCTTGGCTTTTGGCCCAAAATCGAGGAGGTGATCATCGGAAATATTAATTCCGCCAACAAATGCGATGTCATTGTCTACAACAATTAATTTGCGATGCAGCCGACGGAAGAAGTTAAAGCGGACACCCCGAAAATTAGGTTGCGGGTCAAATATATGCAGCTTTACACCGGCATTAATTAATTTATCTACAAATTCTTTGCTGAGATCGAATGTGCCGTAATCATCGACAGTTATATCGACTCGCACACCGCGGCTTGCTGCAGCAACCAAAGCTTCCTGCATTTCGTGGCCAATTTTATCTTCTGCGAAAATAAATGTTTCCAGCAATACTTCCGTTTTTGCGTTGCGTATACATTCCATTGCACGAGGATAAAAACCCTCACCATTAATGAGCAACTTTACGGAATTGCCATCGCGCCATTCATTATTCATATATGTACCTCCACGCTTAAAGGGGCGTGATCAGAGAGGTGTGACCAGGGCAAATCGTGCAACACCTCGGGGTTGTGACTGTTAGCATTGCGGATATAAATCCGGTCAAGTGATAAAAGTGGCCAGCGCGCGGGAAAACTTTTCGCAGATTTCCCAAACTCTTTTGAAAATGCTTCGTGAAAGCCTACGTGTTCGAGAATTTTATTGGCGCGTACTCGCCAGTCGTTAAAATCTCCGGCTATAACTACCGCTTCATTGGGCGGCAGGCTCTCCACCAAATCGCAAAGTAGCTTTAATTGCTTTTGACGATGGCTTTCGCGCAAGCCCAAATGCACGCAAACTGCATGTAGCTGCTTGTTGTCTGGCAACTTTAACAGCGAGTAGAGCAAGCCTCGTTGCTCGATTTTGCCGATAGAGACATCCAGGTTTTGGTAGCGCGTAATAGGGTATTTAGATAAGAGAGCATTGCCATGATCTCCATGGGGATAGACTGCATTGCGTCCATAGGAATATTCCGGCCACATGCTGTCAGCCAAAAATTCGTATTGCGATACAGTAGGCCAATTTGAGAATTTCTCTGCATGCTCGCGATGAGTGCCATGCACTTCTTGCAAAAAAACAATATCCGTTGACAAGGTTCGCACGGCCTCGCGCAACTCGGGCAAAATAAATCGCCGGTTAAAAAAGGTGAAACCCTTGTGCATATTCAAGGTAAGTATGCGCACCTTGTTCACCGGCGTTGCTTCAAAATTAACTTTGGTAATTTCATCCGGTGTAGATGAAATTAATTCAGAATAATTTTTTTCGACTTTACTCATGATGCGCCTTACATTCTTCAGTGGTGAGCTTGAATAAAGCGACTGAGCGTTCAGTGGCAATAAATTCCCGCCCGAATTCATGCACATCATTTAATTCAGTCTGCGTGGCATTGGTATCCAGCAGTCGCAACCAACAACATCCCTGCGCCACTTCTGGCAGGTTAAAGTTAATAGGCTCATGGTGTGCGTTGAAAATGATTAGTAGAGTCGCGTCGCTACCACGCTTATGAATTCCGCTGGGCTGCGCACGGCCATCCAAAATAATGCCGAGGCATGAAAAGGGTGTTGAGCCCCAGGTCGCGTCATCCATTTCGATGCCGGACGGTGAGATCCAGGTTACATCCTTCACGCCCAACTCTTCGTTGTAGGCACCTACTAAAAAACGTCCACGCCGAAGAATCGGATAATCGCGTCGCAATGCAGTTAACTTTTTGGTGAACTCAACAAGATCTTTTGCTTCTTCATCCCAATCCCAATTTAACCAGCTGAGTTCGTTGTCCTGACAATAAACATTGTTGTTGCCCTGTTGGCTGCGTCCGTATTCGTCTCCGGCCACAATCATGGGCGTGCCTTGGGATAACAATAAAGTGCTCAACAAATTCTTAATTTGCCGAACCCGAACTCCGCGAATGTGTACGTCATCAGTGTCACCTTCAACGCCGTAGTTATAGGAAATATTGTTGTCATTGCCATCGCGGTTGTCATCGCCATTGGCCTCATTGTGCTTTTCGTTGTAGCTCACCAGGTCACGCATGGTGAAACCATCGTGCGCCGTAATGAAATTCACTGAGGCGAACGGCCTGCGGCCACCCCGATTAAAAAGGTCGCCAGATGCCGTCACACGGCTCGCGAGCTCAGGTAATTTGCCGCCGTCGCCGCGCCAGAATGCTCGCACCGTATCGCGGAAGCGATCATTCCATTCCAGCCAACCCGGTGGAAAGGCGCCAACCTGGTAGCCTCCCAAGCCACAGTCCCAAGGTTCTGCAATGAGTTTAAGCTGACTTAGTACCGGATCTTGACGACAGGCAACGTGGAAACCATGACGCTCGTTAAAGCCGGTATCTTCGCGCGCCAGGATGGTTCCCAAATCGAACCGGAAACCGTCCACTCCCATTTCAGTTGTCCAGTACCGAAGCGAGTCGGTGACCAGGCGCAACACACAGGGGTGGGTGAGATCCAAAGTATTGCCCGTACCGGAATCATTGACGTAGTAGCGTGGATTGTCAGGGAGTAGACGGTAGTAAGTAGCGTTATCTATACCGCGCATGGAGAGGGTGGGACCCAACTCGCTACCTTCAGCGGTATGGTTGTAAACGACGTCCAGTATTAGCTCAAGGCCGGCCTCGTGGAGACTCACTGCCATCTCCTTAAATTCGTGCAGCTGGCCGCTAGCCAAGTATTCGGCATGAGGCGTAAGGAATGCGATGGAGTTATAGCCCCAATAGTTTTTCAGACCCCTTTCAAGCAAGTGGTTGTCATGGACGAAGGCGTGAATGGGTAGTAGTTCGACGCTGGTAACGCCGATAGATTTGATATGGTCCAATAGATCTTTATTTGTCAGCCCTGCACAGGTGCCGCGCACATTCTCTGGCACCGAGGGGTGGAGCTTACTTATTCCACGCACGTGGGCTTCATAAATGACAGTTTTATCCCAGGGTACCCGATGGCTTTGCTTGCCATTCCAGTCAAAAGTTGGGTCTATTACTTTTGCTTTAGGCACAAAGGGCGCGCTGTCACGTTCATCAAAACTGAGATCGAGGTCCGGATGACCGATGGTATAACCAAATAAGGCATCGTCCCAAACCAGTGTGCCGACTAATTGTTTTGCGTAAGGATCTATCAGTAACTTATTCGGGTTAAAACGATGGCCTGCGAGCGGCTCATAAGGGCCATAAACGCGGTAGCCATAAACCTGGCCAGGTTGCAGGTTGGGCAGGTAGCCATGCCAGACTTCATCGGTATATTCGGGTAGTTCAATTCGTTCAAGCTCGGTTTTGCCTTCGTTATCAAACAGGCACAACTCGACCTTGGTTGCATGTGCAGAGAAGATCGCAAAGTTAACACCCTGGCCGTCCCAGGTTGCGCCCAAGGGGAATGGGTGCCCCTCGCTTATCCGTGAATACAATGTAAATTTTTCAGATTTTTCATGGTTAGTCATAGCGATTCCTCAGCTTTCTAGCAGGCATCCTGCTTAACGCAATTCATTTTCGAGAGCCTTGGTTTTTCGAGGCTTTGTGGTTTTTTTTGTTTCGGTCTTTTCATATTTGTCAGGTACGGATGCAGATGTCGAATCCGCTTTTCTCATATCAGTTTTAAAGGTGACGTCAGAATTTAACTCGCCTTTTCCCGCAGACTTTTTTTTCGCCGCCGCTTTTTCATTGGTAATGACTCGGGCAATTACTTCATCCACTTTCACCGCTTTCGCGCGTGACTTTTTAAGTGCCGCTGCTGCTGACGGGCTTTCAGCAAATTCAGCAGTTGGAGAGGCTGGTTGCACCGGTTGCGCAGGCTGCACAGGGTCTGTGGGCTGGATAGGATCGCTCGGCGGTACTGGTTGAGCGGGTTGTGTTGGTGATATGGGCTCTATAGGCTCGGTAGATGGAATTTGTTCACCACCATTGGCGGCAAGATCACTCTCAGCCTGGGTTTTGGCGAGCGTACAAGCCATGGTCCAGTGGCGTTCGCTTTGGCCCTGCGGCTTACCTTCGGACTCCCAGATTTGATAGGCATACTCCCGGATACGTTGTTCAATGATGCTCATGGGATACTTCTCCGTTCGATGTTAATGAGTTGATTGAAAATGTGAGGGGTGGTCCTGCGAGCCGGTGTCAAAAATTAAAAAATTGACAGGCGCATTAGCCAGCAGGTCGCTCACTAGTAATGAATTTGATGGATTTGGTTGGTTAATTGATGCAAGGGCTTCCAGCAGAACCCTGTGTGTGCCCGGTTCACCCGGCAGAAGCACGCGGGTTTCGCCCCACGCAACGGGGTTAACGAAAGGTGTTGCGCGGTCACCCAATAGGTTCGCACAAAGGCGGGGCGCTACTACAATCAGGAACTTACCCTCATAGCAACGAATGAACGCTACCACCTGGTCCGCATACTCGCCTTCAACGACCAAAGGCTGATAATCACCGCGAGCGAAAATCAAAGGATATTGATCGCGGATGCGCAGGGTTTTTGCTATCAACCATTGCTTGATCTGTGCGTCTTGCCAGTGCTCCACCAGTTCAGCCCCCGTGGTTGGGCCTGCTTCCGTTGAATCGAAAGCCAGGTTGGAGGAAAGCGCTGCAACGCGCGCGCCAAAATCGACTGGTTGACGATTGTCTGGGTCGACCAGGCTGAAATCCCAGAATTCGCAGCCCTGATATAAGTCAGGCACCCCAGGTGTAGTCATGCGCAACAAGGTCTGACATAAACCGTTGAGTGCGCCTGCCGGAGCAATAGAAGCGGCTGCCGTAATAATATCTTTGCGCAGTAGGTCGGTATCTTCTGAAGTCAGTAAACGCGTCAAAAATTCCTTACTCGCATTCTCATAAGCGCTGTTTGGCGCACTCCAGCTCGTGCGCAATTTCGCCTCACGCAAGGCTTTTTCCTGCCAACGCAACAAGCGTTCAAGGTAGTCGTTAATTGTTTCAATAGTTAGGGCGGCTGGGTCCATAAGTGATAGTGGCCAGGTACCAAGCAAAATTTGGTAAAGCATGATTTCGTCGCCAGGCGATGGAGCCACGCCGTCATCCAATGAGGCTCTCAATGGCGCAGCCAGGTTTTGCCAATATTCAACTTTGGTTGCAAACCACACCGAGCGCTCGCTGATAACCGCGATGCGCGCCCGCGTATCTTCTCCGCGCTTATGGTCGTGGGTTGCAGTGGTCAATAAATTGGTTGGAAAATCCTGAGCGCGTTCGCTGTTTTGCTGATGAAATTGCGCGAGCGGTGCGCTGAAATTTTGCGGGTCAAAACCAACATCATTGCGCGACAGCAATACTGCCGAGCGATAGCACGCAGTGTCTTCCACGGCTTTTGCGGCAGCGGGTGACGTAAGCTGTTGGAAGCGTGCAATGGTTTTTTTGCGCAGATTTCGAATAGGGCCAGGAGGCAAGGCATGCAGTGCCAATCCACCTAACCAACGTTCGAGATAATCCAAAATTGGCCAATCATTTTCGGCTAGGGACTGACGCGCGCCCGCTAGGGCTTCGTTGAAATAAATTTGGTCTTGCTCGGCACGGCCGCAGGCATTGGCATAGGTGCGATACACCGGAAAGTGCACCACGATTTCGATAAGTGCGCGGCGAATTGCTCCTAATGGCAAATCGCGCGTGGCTATATCCGTTCTGGCGATTAACAGTAAGGCTTGCGCTACAGTTTCAACATCGCCGGCCAAACTGCTGCCGAGCACAAGGCGTCGTGCCTCCTTTGCTTCGTCTTTAAATGTGCCTGGTCTGCCGCTAATGCGTGCCCACAAATCAAATAAATGTAATTCGCCGCGTGGATCGTGTTGCAGCAGCGAAACCTGATTCATAAATTCGTAGCCAGTAGTTCCGTCGGTGCGCCAGCTTTGATTAAGTTTTTCTTTGTCGGCGAGAATTTTTTCCACATAAATCGGCATATGGTCTTGTGCCAATTCCGGCGGTCGTTGTGTTTGCAGATTATCAAGACGACGACGCAACTTGCGGCAGTAAGCACGTGGGTTTGCGAGGCCGTCCACGTGATCAATTCGTAAACCATCTATCCAGCCACGCGCCACCAATTCAAAAATTTTGCCATGACTCGCTTCAAAAACCTCTGAACGTTCAACGCGTAAACCCGCTAATTCATTCACATCAAAAAAACGTCGCCAGTTAATGTCGTCTGCAGCGGTGCGCCAGCTTGCCAGGCGATAGTGTTGTAGTTCCAGTAGTTGGTGAAGACGCTGCAAATTTTCGTTGTGCTGCCAATCCGGATGTAAGTCGCCGGAGTGTTCATCGCGCGACGCATATTCGTGCTGCGTCGAATGCTCTTCATCCGCGTCATCGTTTTTAAACTCTGCATTTGCAGTTTCTAATGCAACGTGTTTTGCTCGTACAGGCGATTCTTCATTGTGAATTTCATAAGCCTTTAATGCATCAGCAATACTGGCTGCAACAGCTTCATTTTGCGCGAGCGTCGCTAATTGTTTGTGTAAAATTTTGGCATCTTGCCAGCGCTCTTCATCCAGCTCTTGTGTTTCCAGCGCTTCAAATAAACGAATAAAAGGCTCAAGCGCCGCGTTATTGGTATTACGTAAAATATGGCCATAACTGGGCGGGTAAATAGGGAATTTGTGATCATAGTGTTTTGCGAAAAATTCACCGGCTTGCGCATCAAAATGCATGGTAATCTCGCCTGCTGCGAGTACTTCACCATAATTACCGCTCAGAAAAGGCAGTAACAATTGGCCTTTGAGTAAAGGATCTGGTGAATTCCATTGGATATCAAAATAACGCGCGTAAGAACTTTTTAGTCCCCACTGTAAAACTTCTAACCACCATGGATTATCATCTTTACCGACGGCCATATGATTGCAAACAATATCAACCACCAGCCCCATATTATGTTTGCGAAGTGCTGACACCAAACGCTCAAGCGCATCCTCTCCACCCAATTCGGGATTGATACAAGATGGATCTACCACGTCGTAACCGTGCATAGAACCGGAGCGGGCTTTTAGTAGTGGCGATGCGTAGATATGGCTAATACCAAGGTTTTTAAAATAGGGGACCAGTGGCACAGCGTCATCAAGTGTGAATCCTTGATGAAATTGCAAACGCACTGTGGCATTTACTGCAGTCATAGCGATTTGCTCTCTTAAATCTCCAGTAACCTTTTTCTCAAATAGGGGCCGATACGTCTGTGGGTTAGCGAACACTTAGGCCGTGTCGCTCAATAACACGGCGCATAAATTAATTATTTGCGTTTTTTTTAAAAAGCAGGTTTTTTAAATAAGTGAAAAACTGCTCATAAATAACAAGTTCGTTGTAGAAATGAGATAGGAAAAAAATTAGCGGGTTTTATATTTAGTGAAAACTAAAAAGATTAATAGGTGTCACCTATTACAATCACTCAATACTGGTTCTCGACAATGATCAATTTTCAAGAATTGAAAACAAAAGCCCACGACTTAAAACAATATACCTTAATCGTTTATTTCGCGGCCCGTGACAAGCGCACGCCCATATTGGTAAGGTTAATCGCGTTATTTGTAGCAGCTTACGCGTTAAGCCCGATTGATCTGATTCCAGATTTTATTCCGGTGATCGGTTATCTGGATGATCTTATATTAATTCCAATCGGTATGGAGCTAATCATGAGACTTAGCCCGCCCGAGGTAATAGAAGATGCAAAAGTAAAAGCTGCACAGGTTTCAGCGGCACCCGTCAGTTATCTAGCCGGAGCATTCATAGTAGGATTTTGGGTGTTAGCCTTTTGCTACTTTACGCAGTGGCTCGTTAATATTTTTTATGCCGCTTAACAATTTATTCAGACGGTGCCTTAGTCACTAGAATACTTTTGCCAGGCAATTGTCCGATTTGGTATTTGGATTTATCAACACCGTAATCAAACACCAATTTAGCGTTTCCCCAAAGTGGTGCTGCTTGTACATCCTCGTTGGAGAAATTAATGTAAATTCTCCATATATCACCTGAGCCGAGTTTCCACGCGGCGGTGACAGCTCCCTCATTAAAAATATCTGCGCCAAGCGCAGAAGCACCTGGTAGGTGAGGGGTTAATTCAGTTGTACGTAACATCAGCAGGGCCTTATAGAAATTCCACCATTCCTGATGTTCTTGCGATTGATGGGACTCCTGGTCTAAAGCAGAGTTAGTAAATGTAGTCTTTGCATTGGGGTCCGGAATTTTTTCCAGCAAGGATTTATCCGTAAAAATTGCAAAATCCTTAAATTCGTTTCTACGCCCTTCACACACCAATTTACTCAACTCTTTATTATGATCGGTGAAAAAAAGAAATGGTTGTTGCGAGCCCCATTCTTCGCCCATGAAGAGTAGCGGAATCATTGGGCACAACAGCATAAGTGCAACAGCAATTTTTAGATCTTCGGGCTTAGCGAGCAATGGCAAACGTTCGCCAAAGGCGCGATTACCGACCTGGTCATGATTTTGTAAAAATAAAATAAAAGCGGTAGGCGGCAAATGTCCGCTAGGCGTACCGCGCGCATGTCCCTTGCGGGTAAGCTGGCCCTGGTAGATAAAACCTTCACCTAAAAAACGCGCTAGTTTTGTAGTCGGATGTTCAGAAAAATCCTCGTAATAACCCTCTTTCTCGCTGGTGAGAATGTGATGCAAAACATTATGGCCGTCATCGTTCCATTGGGCGTCAAAATGTTGTTCCAATAAATTTGCTGTGTTGTCTTCATTTTCCAGCATCAGGTGTACATGGCGGCTTGGTAATACGGATGTGCGAATTTTTTCAGCCAGCTCTACCAAGAAATCTTTATCTTTAATTGCATGTACAGCATCAAACCGCAAGCCATCTACGCGGTAATCAAGAATCCACATAAGTGCATTTTCAATAAAAAAATCGCGCACTTGTTTGCGGCGAAAATCTATGGCTGCGCCCCACGGCGTATGTATGTCATCACGGAAAAAACCTTTGGCGTAAGTCCCAAGATAATTTCCGTCCGGCCCGAAATGGTTGTAGACAACATCGATATAAACCATCAGATGTAAATCATGCGCCGTATCAATTAAACTTTTAAGTTCCTCCGGTGTTCCGTAAGAGGCTTCGGGAGCGAAGGGCAGGGTTCCGTCGTAACCCCAATTGCGTGCCCCGGGAAATTCTCCCAATGGCATTAATTCAATGGCGGTAATTCCTAGCTCAACGAGGTGCGGTAAATATTCTTCAACCTTTTTGTAACCGCCAAGTAATCCTACGTGTAATTCATAAATAACAGCTTCATGCCAAGGCCGCCCATGCCAGGTTACGCTTTTCCAAGGGTAGTCCTGATCAACCACACAACTTGGGCTGTGAACATCGCTAACTTGTGCACGGGACGCTGGATCAGGTACTTCCAATTCATTGTCGATGATATAGGTGTAATGAGTTCCAGGTCCGCATTCAATATTATTCCAATGCCAGCCATCTAAACGTTTAATTAAATCGACTTTGCGGCCATCGCCTAACTTTATTGTTACCCTTAAAGCATCTGGTGCCCATAGCGCGAAACGCGTGGTGCCATCTTTATCGGGAAAAGCTCCGTGACGCTCATCGGGAAATGACATTATGCATGCCTCCGATTCAAGCCGACCGCGAATTTTTCATTGGTTGATTGTTGCTGTTCACGTTCTCGATTCGCTAATTCCCGAGTGGGGTATTTGCGAGGCTCAAGGTCAATAAATTTATCCAGATCAACGTATTTTTCTATGCCTTCGTTTTTATTCGCGCGAATCAAACGACGATATAACTGGTCATAGGGCTGCACAGATTGTTTCCAATACAAGGGTGAAGCCATGGCATGGCAACGCATTGCACAGAGCAAATCGCGATGTTTAAAAATACTTAGCGCGCGATGCACAGCACGTGTGTAGCTTTCAACGTTAAGATCAGAAAATAGAAATCCGTTCAAGCCATCTTCGATAGTATCAGCCAATCCGCCAGTGCGGTGCGCAATCGGTAAAGATCCAAAACGTTGCGCATACATTTGACTCAACCCACAAGGTTCAAAGCGAGACGGCATCAATAAAAAGTCGCTACCGGCAAAAATTCTACGTGCCTCAGCTTCGTTAAAGCCAATGTGAACCCCAACGTGATGTGGATGACGTTCGGCTAATTGCAGCAATTCTTTTTCGATTTTTTTTTCCCCGGTTCCCATCACGATCAAACGTCCACCGGCTCTGACAATTACTTCCGCAATGCGCAATGTTAAATCCAAACCTTTCTGATGTGCCAGACGAGAAACCACTGCAAATAAAGGTGCAGCACTTGGCTTTAAGTTGAATATATGTTCCAGGTAACGTGTGTTGGCATGTTTGCCTTTCCATTTCCGCGCATGGAAGCTCTCTATCAGATTTGGATCAGAACCAGGTTCCCAGCTTTCATCAATGCCGTTGGTAATTCCGCTTAACAAGCCTTGCTCTAATTTTTGGTTTAATAAACCATGCAGACCACAACCAAAATCGGGCTGCGTAATTTCTCGCGCATAAGTTTCGCTAACTGTGGTTATGTGTGAGGAATAATTAATGCCCGCTTTCATAAACGAAAGACGCCCATAAAATTCCATACTATCGATTGTGAATGCATCAGGCGCAAGTCCGAGCTTTTCTAAATATTCCGGTGGGCATAGCCCCTGATGCGCTAAATTATGAATAGTAAATACGGTCGGAGTTTTCTGGCCTTGCCATTTCATATAGGCGGAGGTTAAGGCAGCGGGCCAATCGTGAGTGTGGACAAGTTCAGGTTGCCATTTAAACGCACCGCGCCCACGAGCAATTTCTGCAGCAGCGAGCGAAAAGCGTGCAAACCGAATCGGATTGTCATCCCAGTCTTTACCTTTTTCATCACCGTAAGGGTTGCCCTCACGCTCATACAATTCGGGTGACAAAACCACATAAATAATGGGACCCTCGTCGATTTGCAATCGGCCAATCTTACACGCGGGTAATTGGGCATAAGCGGGAAGTTCGTCAACTACAGTGATTGGGTATCCACTCTCAACAACTTGTTTGTAACCAGGAATAAGTATTCGTACATCATTTTTCTTCAGCATAGCTTTAGGCAATGCAGATGATACGTCGCCTAGACCGCCCGCTTTAATCAGATCAGAATATTCTGACGTTACAAATAAAATATTTTTTGCGCTCGCCTTTGGCTTTAGAGGCTCATGCTTTAAATTTTTAACAGGTGATTTGCCAAGGTGAAGGGGCGTGGTGAAATGCGATTGTGCAAGATTCGCAATGCTGGCAGCGGTTCCCATGATTAACTCCAAAAATTATTACAGTACTTCTGTAGTCTTATAGACGTGACTAATCCCTTTTACAGAAGTTTCGATTTTTTACGGTTACTTCCATGCTGTTTAGACCTTATTAATTTTAAAAAAAACTTTTACTTCTATAACGAGTTTTTTCGATAATAATTGCGACTCTTACCAATTTATTACACGGGGGGTTGATGCTCCGGTGTAGTAATTTGCTCTTCTTTTGCAGGAGCACGCGGCGCCTCTTCATGCAAATTTGCCCGCAATTGAGGGAGACTTTCGGGGTTATGTAAGCTTATGTAGTTGATTAGTTTTTCACGCACAAAACATTTTAAGTCCCAATTGCTGGATGAATCTTTTGTGCTGACGAGAATCCGCAATTGCATCGCCTTTTCATTCGTGTCGGTAACTTGCAGAACACACACTTTTCCATCCCATAAATTTGGTGACTGTTTACACAGGCTTTCCAGTTCTTTTCTTAGAGGTTCCAGTGGCATTGAGTAATCAACCCATAAGAATATTGAACCAATAATATCGGAGGTCTTACGTGTCCAATTTTGGAATGGATTCTCAATAAAATACTGCAATGGAACAATTAGCCTGCGATCATCCCAAATTTTAATAACTACATAGGTGCCGGTGATTTCTTCAATGCGACCCCATTCTCCCTCAACAATAACAACATCATCTAGACGAATGGGTTGTGTCATCGCGATTTGTAATCCAGCAATCAAATTGCCGAGCACAGGTTTCGCGGCGAAGCCGACCGCAAGCCCTGCCAAACCAGCAGAAGCTAATAAGCTGGTGCCAAATTGCCGAGCGTTAGGGAAGGTCATCAACATTGCGGAGATGCCGAAAAGAATTATGAAAAATCCAAGTGTCTGTACTAATACTTTTGTTTGGGTCTGAATCCTGCGCGCTGTAAGGTTATCTGTCGTGTTCATGGGGTTGCGTTGAATAATAATGTCTTGCCCCACAGCAAGAATACGTAACCCTAACCAGGTAAATGTGCCGATAATAAAAAGGGAGTTGATATGGCGTGCAATATCAATAAAACGAAACTCGTCATCCGCTGAGCCTAAATAGGCCCGCAGGCCGAGTAGCGGGATCAAAAGAATAATTGGTGGTTTGACACGTTCGAGTAAAGTGCGGGCAAAACTATAAGGGCTTGCAATACGAGTTAATAGTTTTGCCACCAGCGGTGCGATAACGGCGAGTACCAGAGCTACAGCCAGCCCCCCCAGTAGCATTTTAAATTCAGGAAGGTATTGCTCCCAATCAAATGTCATTTTGTGCCCCTAAAACAACCAAGTTCAATTTATAATTTGTGAGACCTGTGTCTCAAAAAGTATGTCGGTTATTTATAGCAGCGTGGTCCTTGGCACTCTGTATGCGAGCGCACATAGACGATGTAGAAATGAAAAACAATAAATATTCTGCGATTTATCGTTGTGCAGAATTGTATGAAAAATAATTTAGGCGACGCGTTTTTTGCTATGAAATTATTAATGTCGCTTAGTGATAAGCGAAGCATTAAAAAAATAATTGCTGCCGGAAGTTATGGCTTACGCAGGGCTAAAATAAGTTCTTGTTTGTTCATGGTTGAGCGGCCGCTGATATTTTTGCTGCGTGCTTTTTCCATTAATTCTCTTTTGCTCTGTGATTCGAGAGAGTCATCACGACCTTTAGCGTGTTTGGTTTTCACAGCGTTTTTCGCAGAGTCTTCACGTGCGCTTGATTTTTCTTTTGCGCTAGTGCTTTTGCCTGAACCAGATTTTTCGCCGCCGCCGGATTGCTTATTAACAGTTGCCCATGCAATGGCTTCAGCTTTCTTTTTGGGGATGCCTTGGTGTTCGTAGCCTGATTCTATATGTTCGGCTTTTCGCTTCTGGGTTTCAGAATATTTTTCTTTGCTTCCTCTAGGCATGGTATGACAACTCCTACAGTAGTTGTTGAGCGATAAGTAACATGTTAAAGATGGCGGGTTTCGTCTGGTTGATTCTGCCAGTTGTCGTGCAAACCATCAGAATAATAGACTGGAGCAGAAACAAGTTCTTCAATATCTACATCGTCAAGGCACGCTGCGTGAATAGAATAAAAATCTCCGCCAAGTTCTTTTAAGTGCCCTCGGCCAAAAGTACGAACGCCGCAATGTTTGCAAAATAAGTTGTGGATGGAATGAGTATTAAATTGGTAATTACTCAAGTCATTCTCGCCCGTCATTAACGTGAAAGCCTCCGGCTTAATGTTAAATCCCCAAAAACGTGATTTACGACAGAAGGAACAATTGCACTTACCAGTACCTTCTGCGATATCAAGTTTAACTCTGATTTTCACTTTGCCGCAGTGACAACTGCCGTGATAAGTTTTTTCCACAATAGAATTCCTCCATTGGAAATTTTTTGAGTTCTACGTTTAATAAAAAATGATCATTAGCTGACACCAAAAAAAGTGGCGCAACTTCTTGCGCCACTTTTAATTGCTAATCAACAATTATTTTGGATAAGTTTTAGCTAATTCTTTGGCAATGTGTAGGTGGTGCTCAAGTTTAGGCAAAGTAGCTACGGCAAACGCCGCTAACTCTTTGTCTTCTGATACAGATGCTTTCTTGAATAATTCAATGGCTTCCTCGTGGGCGTTAACTTGGTTATTCGCGTAGGCGGCGTTGAACGACTCGCCCTCACGTTGTTTTAGTACAGCTGCTTTTGCCTTATTTAAAAGTTCAGCTTCAGTAGCAACCTCAAGCTTCTTTTTGCTCGCAATGCTCGCAAGCTCTTTATTGGCAGCGGTGTGGTCTTTAATAATTGATTGAGCGAATGCTTTAACATCGGCGGCGGTTGATTTCTGTAACGCCAACTTAGCGGTTTCAATTTCAGCAACACCTGCAGCTGATGCATCTTCAACAAAATCATCAGCATCAATAGTATCCGCTGCCATTGCAGATGCGCCGATCAAGTTTAAAGCAAACACGAAAGCGCCTGTGAATAGTAGTTTAGTTGTCTTCATTTTTTGATACCTCGATGAGTTAATTTTCTAAGAGTTTTTAGGGGTTTGATTTTTCGGAGGACCATAAGCACCTACCTTGCAGTCATAATGAAGTTGGTGGCGTCCTATATCAGTGCGCTAGCTAACTTAAATTGAACGCTTAAATATTGAATTTAATTACGCTTAAATTATTTATTTTTGTAAAAAAATTGAATGACATATAGATGTATCGATAGCACTATTTTTATTGTAATTCTATAAACATTGTAATGTGTAATTGCAAAATGCTCTAAAAACAAATTGAATTTATAAAAATCAGCTGCTTATATTGAAATGAGCTGAATCAACATTTTTTTATTGTTTGATGGATTATTAATTATCAATTTGATTAATGAGATATGAATGATAAAAAATATTTGTGTAGCCATCCAAAGATAAACCTCAAGGGTGCTGTAAAGTGAGCTGATGAATTGAGTTTTAAAGAAATGTCATCTACCACACCGACGCCTATTTTATTAGCAGGTATGAAGTAATTATTAAGAGCGAGCGTACACATGGTAAAAGAATTTCCGCGCCACATAGCATGGACAGAAGTGATGAAGGAAGGTTTTAACTTTGTAGGGTTAATCGAATATCAACGTAGGGCACCCTGCTCAATGGTGCATGTATTGTGGGTACTCGGCCCCCAATTTCATGATGAAGCAGATGCTGAATTGGCGGCTACATCCATGTTAGAAAATATTCGCGAAATTACTGATACTGATGGCGTAATCTACAGTGATGGCGTCGCTCTGTGAGTTTTATTGATTAAAATTTTGGAGGTAAATTTAATGGCCCGCGCGATTTGGAAAGGTGCAATAAGTTTTGGTCTGGTACATGTGCCTGTTGCATTGCATTCGGCAACATCTTCCCAATCCATCGATTTTGATTGGTTAGATGAGCGAAGCATGGAACCCGTGGGCTACAAACGTGTTAATAAGGTAACCGGTAAGGAAGTTACTAAAGAGCATATTGTTAAGGGCGTGGCTTATGAGAAAGGCCGCTACGTAATACTATCCGAAGAGGAAATTCGTCTTGCTCATCCCGCCTCTACCCAAACGATTGATATTTTTTCCTTTATCGATAGTGACGAAATCCCTCTCGCAAATATAGACACACCTTACTATCTATCGCCGGATAAACGGGGTGAAAAAGTCTATGCATTGTTGCGCGAAACTTTAATAGATACAAAAAAAGTTGCGTTGGCTTACGTCATATTACATACCCGCCAACATTTGGCCGCGCTTATTCCCATTGAGTCAGCCTTAGTTCTGGTTTTACTACGTTGGCCTGCGGAGGTTCGTAGCCTTGAGGAATTGGCACTGACGAAAAGTACAACCGATGCAGCCCTCACAAAAAGCGAAAAGGAGATGGCGAAGCGTTTGGTAACGGATATGGCGGGTGAATGGGAACCTGATAATTATCGCGATACTTTTCAGGAAAAAATCATGCAGCTCGTTGATAAAAAAGCTCGCGATGGTGAAATTGAAAATGTGGAAACTGAACCTGGAACCGAAGAACGTAAAAGTGCGGATATTATTGATTTAACCGAATTATTAAAACGCAGCCTGCGCGGTAAAGGTTCAGTAAGCAAAACCGGCAAAGCAGCCACGAAACCTTCCAGCGTTGTAAAAAGCACAACATCTTCAAGCTCTTCATCTTCCACGACCAAAGTTGCAAGTTCAGCATCAAAAAAGCCAGCCACTACACCCAAGAAAAAGACTTCGGCGGCTAGCAAAAAATCTGAGCCTGTTGCGAAAAAACCCAAGTCATTGGCGAGGTAAGCCATGACCAAAGCACTCAGCGAATATAATCGTAAACGAAACTTTAAATTAACCGCTGAGCCCTCTGGTACTAGTACCGGGAGAAAAAAGGGTGCAGCACACTCGCTAAATTTTGTCATTCAAAAGCACGATGCGCGCCGCCTCCACTACGATTTTCGTTTAGAGCTGGATGGAACTTTAAAAAGTTGGGCAATTCCCAAAGGCCCAAGTCTTGATCCAGCGGATAAGCGCCTCGCGGTTCATGTTGAGGATCATCCCTTAAGTTATGCAGAATTTGAAGGTTCGATTCCCCATGGTCAATACGGTGGCGGCGACGTTATTGTGTGGGATCGAGGTATATGGGAACCTTTGGATGATCCTAAAAAAGCGTACAAATCAGGCAAATTAAAATTTAATTTAATTGGCGAAAAATTAACGGGCGTTTGGACCTTGGTTCGCACGCATTTACGCGGCAGCGGGGACAAGGAACAGTGGCTTCTTATTAAAGAGCGAGATGAGTTTGCGCGCCCCTCCGCCGAATACGATATTGTTAGTGAACAGCCACAGAGTGTTTTAAGTGGTGCACTCCTGACAACTAAATCGAAAAAGTCAGCCAACTTGTCACCAAAAGCGAGCCAGCCGGCTAAGTTGACCCAAACAGTTAGTGTGAAAAGCTCACTAAAAGATTCTCCGTCAAAAAAAACATCTGAAAAAAAATCACCAGTTAAAAAAGAAAAGTTGATACCGAAAAAAAATCAGGATACTGAAAAGAGCACTGTTAAAAAAACAAGTCGTCAAAAATCCGCGGAAATTGACCCGCTTCTGGATAGCTTGCCCACCAAAAAATCTGCCATTCCATCAAGTTTTTCGCCTGAACTGGCAACCTTGGTGAGTGAACCGCCAGCGGGTGATTGGTTGTATGAAATTAAATACGATGGTTATCGTATTCTCACTCGCGTAAAAAATGGCGAAGTAAGTATGTTTACTCGCAATGCTCACGATTGGACTGACCGCTTACCACTGCAGGCAAACGCGATTGCTAATCTCAAGCTTGAGGATTCCTGGCTGGATGGCGAAGTCGTCGTATTAAATAATGAGGGCTTGCCAGACTTTCAAGCGTTGCAAAATGCGTTTGATATAGGTAAGAGCCACCATATTATTTATTACATATTTGACGCGCCTTTTCTAAACGCCATAGATTTACGCGATCAGCCTATCGAGGTCAGGCGCGAGTTGCTTGAGAAAATTATCCCTTCCAAAGCAAAAATACCCATTAGATTTTCCGCTGCTTTTGCGCTTGACCATAACAATGTACTGGCTAGCGCCTGCGCTATGTCGTTAGAGGGAATTATTGGCAAGCGTGCTGGCAGCCCCTATGTGAGTAGACGCAGTGGTGATTGGATTAAATTAAAATGTAGATTGCGACAAGAGTTTGTCATTGTGGGTTATACAAGCCCCCAAGGTGCACGTTCTGGATTCGGTGCGCTTTTAGTTGCTGTCCACGAATCCGTAGGTAGTGAGAACCTGGTTTATGCTGGCCGAGTGGGTACAGGATTTGACGAAAAAAAATTACAGGATATTTTCCAAAAGCTAAAAAAATTAGCACGTGATGATTCTCCGCTGGCGCACAAACTCAATGGGTCTCAAATGCGGGGCGTGCATTGGGTAAGGCCGACGTTGGTTTGTGAAGCTGAGTTTGCGCAATGGACTGGCGAAGGAATTTTGCGACAAGCTGCCTTCATTTCGTTGCGAACCGATAAACCAGCGCGCGATATTATTCGTGAGCAAGCCCGAGCTCCCGAGGATTTACCACCACCAGAGATTGTTCAGGCTAAAAACACGAAACGAGCGACACAAGGAGAAGCATCCATCAACCATAAACCTGGGAAAGCAAAAGTGACGGCGTCAACTACATCATCCACATCATCTGCCCCCAAAAAATCATCTGGGGAGGCGAAAGAGAAGAGCAACAAAAAAGAGTTAGTCTCCGAAATTACGATTACCCATCCAGATCGAATTATTGACCCGGATTCCCAAGCCACTAAAAAAGATTTGGCCCTCTTTTATGGCGAGATTTCAACGTTTGTTTTACCGCATCTTGATGATCGTCCAGTATCAATTTTACGCGTGCCTGAAGGTATTGGCGGGGAACAGTTTTTTCAAAAACACACTGAACACTTGGCCATTCCTAATATTAAGCATCTTGATAAATCGCTCGATCCTGGTCACGCTGCGCTTATGGAGATTGATAGTGTCCAGGCCCTTGTCGGTGCGGTGCAAATGGGGACGATTGAGCTGCACACCTGGGGTTCCAAAACCGACAAAATTGAAACTCCTGATCGTATAACCCTGGACTTGGACCCAGACCCGGCACTGCCTTGGCGAAGTGTAATTGAAGCAACGCGGTTAACCTTGGCGCTTCTGGATGAACTAAAACTGGATGCGTTTGTGAAGACAACGGGGGGTAAAGGTATGCACGTTGTGATACCGATTAAACCGGATGCGGAGTGGGATTCTATAAAAGAATTTTCGAAAACGATTTCAACATTTATGGCGCGCCAAATTCCCGAACGCTTCGTAGCAAAAATGGGCCCGAAAAATCGAATAGGTAAAATTTTTATTGATTATCTTCGTAATCAACGCGGCGCAAGTACTGTTTCCGCATTTTCAGTACGCGCTCGCCCAGGCCTGCCTGTGTCTGTACCTATTTCACGCGATGAATTACTTAAATTAACTGCGTCCTCGCAATGGACAATTCAAAACCTGCGTGAACGACTTGAGAAGTTAAAATCTGATCCTTGGGAAGGTTACAAATGCCGTAAGGGCATTACCCAAGCTATGTGGAAGAAGTTGTCCTGAATTAGCTACTACATTTACGTTTTAAATTTCGTGTGTTTATATCCCGCTCAAACGGCACTATGTTGTTTGCCGCACAGATGCTTACAGCCAGTTTCCTGAATGATAAAACGTTAAAATTCGGACGATGGAAATAGGCATAACTATGGCAAAAAAAAGTAAAAGCAGCGCTGTCCCCACGGACGATTATTTAAAGAATCCCACTTGGTACAAAGATGCCGTTATTTATCAGGTGCATGTTAAATCCTACTACGACGCCAACGACGATGGGGTAGGTGATTTTCTCGGTCTTATAGAAAAGCTCGACTACATTGCCAGCTTGGGTGTGAATGCGATTTGGCTCCTGCCGTTTTATCCTTCCCCCATGCGAGATGACGGTTACGACATTGCGGAATATCGTGCTATTCATCCTGCCTACGGAACCATGGCAGATGCGCGACGTTTTATTTCAGAAGCACACAAACGCGGTTTGCGGGTTATCACCGAAATGGTGATTAACCATACTTCCGATCAACATTCCTGGTTCCAAAAATCACGCCGTGCCAAGAAGGGTTCAAAGGCAAGGGATTTTTATGTTTGGTCGGATACCAATCAAAAATATGAAGGCACACGCATAATTTTTTCAGATACAGAAAGTTCAAATTGGACGTGGGACCCGGTGGCAGGGCAATATTTTTGGCACAGATTTTACAGCAATCAACCCGATTTAAATTTTGATAATCCAGAAGTACTAAAAGAAGTGCTAAGTATCATGCACTATTGGTTTGACATTGGTGTTGACGGATTGCGGCTCGATGCGATTCCCTATCTTGTGGAGCGTGAAGGCACCGCTAATGAAAATTTGCCGGAAACTCACGCCGTTGTAAAAGCTATTCGCGCCGACCTCGAAGTGCATTATCCAGATCGCATGTTATTGGCCGAAGCTAATTTGTGGCCCGAAGATATTCAGCAATATTTTGGCAATGGCGATGAATGCCATATGGCTTTCCATTTTCCATTAATGCCACGCATGTATATGGCCATTGCGCAGGAAGACCGTTTCCCTATTATCGATATTCTTCGGCAAATGCCGGAAATTCCCTCAAATTGCCAGTGGGCAATTTTTTTGCGCAATCACGACGAACTCACGCTCGAAATGGTAACGGATCAGGAGCGTGATTATTTATGGAATCATTACGCCGCTGATAAGCGTGCGCGTATTAATTTAGGAATTCGTCGTCGTCTCGCGCCATTGGTTGAGCGCGATCGTCGTCGTATTGAATTATTAAACAGTTTGCTGCTTTCCATGCCCGGCACACCGACTTTATATTACGGTGATGAAATTGGTATGGGCGATAATATTTTCCTCGGCGATCGTCACGGTGTGCGCACGCCCATGCAATGGACCGATGACCGTAACGGTGGATTTTCTCGCGCTGACCCGGCAAGTTTAATCGCGCCTGCGATTATGGATCCGCTTTACGGATTTCAGGCGATCAACGTAGAGGCGCAAGCACATGACACGCATTCATTATTAAATTGGACGCGCCGTATGTTGGCGGTGCGCAAACAACAAAAAGCCTTTGGTCGTGGAAGTTTAAAACTTCTCGCACCTGCGAATCGCCGCATTCTCGCGTATTTACGTGAGTACACGGGTGATGACGGCACGACTGAAATTATTTTGTGTGTGGCCAACGTGTCGCGCGCTGCACAAGCAGGTGAGTTGGATTTATCCGGCTATGCAGGAAAAATTCCAGTAGAGATGATTGGCGGGACCTCATTCCCGGTAATCACTAAACTTAACTATTTATTAACCTTACCACCTTACGGTTTTTATTGGTTTTTGTTATCAGATGAGTCGCAAATGCCAAGTTGGTACGTTGCGCCCGCCGAGCGCACACCGGAATTAACAACTGTCATTATTAAAAATGGTATTCAGGATTTGTTGGAAATTCCTGCGCGCACAATATTAGAAACTCAATCACTACCAGCTTTTCTAGCGAAAAGCCCGTGGACAGGTCACTTGGGTGAACCTATCAATAATGTAAAACTCCTGCGCGTTGACCCTATAGGTGAAGCCGGTGAATTATTACTATTTTCAGAGGTAGAAGTTGAAGTGCGCGGTTTAACCGAGCGCTACTTCTTACCTATGGGATTTGTGCAGGACCATCTTTCAGGTACGGCATCACAACAGCTCGCTGTAGCGCGACTGCGACAAAAACGTACAGCGGGTTTCCTGACGGATGCATTTACCTTGCCGGAATTTAATCGCAAGGTTGTTAATTTTATTCGCGATCAATTAGTCCTACCTGTTGAAGATGGAGAACTGCAATTTATCACTCTGCCAGGTGCGGCCATTTACTCGCAAGATGCGGATCAGAAAACAATTGATGAAAAAAATATTGAAAACATCAACGTGGTTGCGATCAATGAGATATATGGCTCGGTAGTTATCGATGGAAAATGGGTGTTAAAACACACCCGCAAACTTGTGCAGGGTGTGCATCCGGATATTGAGATGAACACTTATCTGAGCGAACGAGGCTTCTCAAATACATTGCCGCTGTTAGGCGAGGTGAGGCGCGTAAGTTCGGGGGATACCTTCACTCTGATGATCCTTAAAGGTTATGTTAATAATCAGGGCGATGCATGGCAGTGGACACAAAATACGCTTGAGCGTGCGCTACGTGAGCGTTTGACAGCGGGAACTTCCTCGATGGATATGCAATTCCCTGCGTTGGAAGAGCTGCAAAGCTTTGCGCGAGTAATTGGACAGCGTTTGGGCGAGATGCATGTTTTGCTGGCTAAGCCCGCCAAAAATACCAATTTTGGTTCTCGTGAGACAAGCACCGCTGAAACGACGCGCTGGGTAAAATCGATCAAAGATCGTTTGCAAGACGTGCTACAAATACTGCGCGATAACCCAATTAAAGAAGCAGTTGCATTGGTTGCTAACGGGAAACATCTTGCTACCGCTATCAAAACACTGTCGACGCAAGTGAATAAAGAAGTGCGTATTCGTATTCACGGCAATTTCAGTCTTGCGCAGGTTTTGGTTTCACGGGGAGATGCTTATTTTATCAATTTCGAGGATGGGCTCTCCAAGGGAACTACGGATGGCGATCTTCGTCAAAGTCCTTTGAAAGATCTTGCAGATATGTTGTGCTCCTTTGACGATGCCGGCGCCGTTTCTATTCGCCGTGCTTTGGCTGTGACCAGTGGTTCTGAGGCTGATCAGATACGTGCGATAACCGCAACTTATAAGGGTCAGGTTCACTCTGCATTCTGCGATTCCTATTATGCAGCTGCAGCAGAATCACGTGCCCTAACTAAACGTAAGGGGGATGACGCAATACTCAAGCTCTATTGCATTGATAATCGCTTGGGTGAAATCTTGAAGTGTCTGCATCACCAGGACTCGTTGGAGGTGGTGATACAAGGTCTAAACAATATTATTAAAACGCTATAGATCGGCCGCAGGCCGGCAGTTCAAATACTCAACTTGTTAACAATTGTTCAAGCGGCCCCTGTGCAGTTGCGTGAAATAATGAGTGTGAGTATGCTGGCACTTTAGTGGTACATGCGGTCAGGACTGGGCTGCATTAAAATTTACAGTGAATGGGTAACCATCTATCTGTATCCGGCATGAGTAAGGTATAAAACGGTTGGCAACAACCAAGAGGTTTACGATGCGTAATTTAGTTGTTTTAAGTTTACTAATGGCGGTTTTCTGCCTGAGTTCCTGTGCAACCAAGCCATATGTTGAAACTGATTATGAGCAAACTTATAACTTTGCCGCGTTAAAAACATTTTCACTAAAAAGTGAAAAGCAGGACACCAAAGAAAATATTCTCATATCGCCATTTACCTTCTCGCATATTCATAGCGTGGTAAACACTGAATTGTCCAAGCGTTATCAAGCGGTCGCTGAAGATTCCGCAGCTGATTTTCTGGTGACCTACCATGTTGTAATGGAAGAAAAGTTAGATCCAAATACTTACGATGAACTTTACGGTTATGGTTATTGGGGAAGAGGCTACAGATATCCATCACCATTTTTCTATCGTCCGCCGATGGCCAGTGTGCGTGTTTACAATCAGGGTAGTTTAATTATTGATATGGTCGATGCTAAAACCCAGCAGCCTATTTGGAGGGGCGTATCTGAGAAACGTTTGAGTAGAAGTTTAAGCCCGCAAAAGCAACGTGAAATTTTAACCAGCGCGGTACTTGAAGTTATTGCTCAATTTCCACCGGTTAAGTGATTTTTCTATTAAAAATTATAAAAAATGGCCGCATTGCGGCCATTTTTTATAGCTAGTGTTTAAAATTTTTTGATGGAAAGTGTTAGGAATTTCCTATGACAGATACGGAATTAAATCCACCAGTAACCTCTGCGAATGTTCGCATGGCGGCCATGAATTTATTATCTCTGCGAGAACATTCTGCAAAAGAGCTTCAGGTAAAACTCGCCAAAAAATTTGTTTCCGTTGATTTGGTCTCAGGTGTTATCCAGAAACTACAGGATGATGGTTTACAAAGTGACGAACGTTTTACGGAGGCATTTGTAAACATGAGGCTTAGGCAAGGGAAGGGTGCCTTAGTCATTCGCATGGAATTAAAAGAGAAAGGTATTGGGAGTGACTTAATCGCCAAATACATTGCGAGCGTAGAAAACACGGTAAATTGGAATCAAATGGCGCTAAAAGCTTATGAAAAAAAATATGGCAAAGACCCCATAAGTGATCTTAAAGAGAAAGCCAAGCGTATCCGCTTTTTAAATGCACGCGGTTTTTCATCCGCCAATATTCAATATGTTTTCAAATGCATCACCTCAGACACTGATGAACACCAGTTTTAATGAGGTTAGATAATTGGCCGATTTCTCCGACATTGTCATATCTCCCGAGTAAACAAATGTTAAAATCCCGCGGGTTTTAAAGTCAGGGCTCTAAGATACGCCCATTTTAATAAAGATGTTTCACTATGCAGTTGACCTTATATCCGCATCAACTTACGTCACTTTTAACGTTGAGATTTACTATGCCTTTGCTTTTTGTAATGCGTCTATTTCTTTCCGCAATACTTATTGTTGCTGCCTCGGCCCACGCACAAAAATCTAACTCTGGCGAACAGGTTGTGGGTGTAATTGTTCAGTCTGCAACACTTCGTGAATTACAAAATAATATTGAGGCTTTAGGTAACTTACGTGCTTATGAATCAACACTTATTACTGCAAAAACAACAAAGACGGTGACTCATATTCGTTTTGATGACGGACAGCGTGTTCAAAAAGGAGCAGTTTTGGTTGAGATGACTAATGCAGAAGAATCTGCACTTATGGAAGAAGCGCGCTTAACGGCCGAAGAAGCTAAAAAACAATTAGAGCGCACGCGAACTTTAGAAAAAACTGGCGCTGTCTCAGCTTCAACGTTGGACGAGCTAAAACGTGAATACGATACAGCTCATGCACGGTTTCTAGCCTTACAGGCTCGTTATAGGGATTTATTAATTACTGCTCCTTTTAACGGCGTGGTCGGCTTGCGTGATATTAGTCTGGGGAGCCTCATTACCCCTGGACAAACCATTACCACACTGAATGATGACAGCAAAATGAAGTTGGATTTTACAGTTCCAGCGATTTATTTGAGTAGCTTACGTGTGGGTCTGCCAATCGAAGCCCAGAGTAGAGATCTTGGAGAAAAAATATTTAAAGGTAAAATTTTTAGTATGGATAACCAGATCGACGAAGCCACACGCTCGATTAAAGTGCGCGCGATTTTAGAGAATCCAAATCGCGAATTGCAGCAGGGCATACTGATGACGGTTGTTATACATGCTGACATTCGTAAAGCTCTCGTTATCAGTGAAGCCGCTTTAATTCCGATGGGAAGCAATAACTTCGTGTTTGTTTTACAGCCCAATAAAAATGACAAGGCTGAATCCTGGGTGGCGGAAAAGCGACAGATTTCTATTGGCCAAAGATACAAAGGCTATGTCGAAATCGAAAAAGGTTTACAAGCTGGCGAAAAGGTAGTCACCCACGGCTTGCAAAAAATACGCGCTGGGCAATCAGTTAGAATTATGGCGGAGCAGTCAAATGATCCCGATAAAAAGACGGAATCTCTGTCTGAATTATTGCAACCGAAAAAACAAGAGGGCAAATAATTATGATGCTCTCGGATGTTTCAATTCGGCGCCCGGTCTTTGCGTCCGTTATTTCGTTGTTATTAGTTGCTTTTGGAATTCTTGCGTTTGATCGTTTGTCCTTGCGCGAATACCCCAATATTGACCCGCCCATAGTTTCAATCAGGACCAGTTACCCTGGCGCCGCTGCAAATATTGTCGAAACACGTATTACCAAGCCGCTTGAAGATCGTATTGCCGGAGTGGAAGGTATTCGCGATATCGAGTCCAGTAGTGAAAATGGTGTGTCGAATATCACCGTCATTTTTAATGTTGAGCACGATATTGAAGCAGCGGCCAACGACATTCGCGATAAAATTTCCGGTGCGGTAGGTTCACTACCCGAAGAAGCTATTGCACCGGAAGTTCAAAAAATTAACTCCGATGATGATGTAATTATTTGGATGAGTCTGGTTGGCGACAATATGTCGGTGCCAGAATTATCTGACTACGCTAAACGTTATGTCGTCGATAAATTTTCGGCCGTTGAAGGCGTAGCGCGGGTGCGAATCGGTGGCGAGCGGCGTTATGCAATGCGCGTATGGCTCGATCGGAAAAAACTCGCTGCGCATAATTTAACGGTTGATGATGTTGAGCAAGCGTTGCGAGCAGAAAATGTGGAGCTGCCTGCGGGCAGCATAGAATCGCAAGAGCGACAATTTACGGTACGTATGGCGCGTACCTATCGAACACAAGAACAATTTTCACAATTAACTGTGAAGGCTGGTGAGGGCGGTCATTTAATTCGCTTGGGTGATATAGCTAACGTCGAGAAGGGCACGGCTGAGGATAGAAGTTTGTATCGCGGCAATGGAGTCGCGCAGGTAGGTATAGGCATTATCAAACAATCTACGGCAAATACGCTGGATGTATCCCATGGTGTACAAAAGCAGCGTGAAAATCTAAATGCCACGCTTCCCAAAGGCATGAGCATGGATGAGAGTTTTAACAGCGCAATTTTTATTGAACGGGCTATTCACGAAGTTTACATCACGCTGGTTCTCGCTGTGTTTTTGGTGGTCTTGATTATCTATCTTTTTCTGGGAAGCGTGCGCGCCATGCTTATTCCTGCAGTTGCAGTTCCGGTATCAATAATTGCAACTTTTATCGTCTTAGCCGCGATGAATTATTCAGTCAACATGCTAACCCTGCTTGCACTGGTGCTCGCCATTGGCCTGGTGGTGGATGACGCGATTGTTGTGCTTGAAAATATTGTTCGTCACATTGAAGAAAAAGGTAAGCCTATTTTATTAGCCGCTTACGATGGTGCTCGCGAAGTGGGCTTTGCCGTTATTGCTACAACCTTGGTGTTAATTTCAATTTTTATTCCTATCGTATTTATCAAAGGTGATGTGGGGCGATTGTTCTCCGAATTTTCCGTCACCATGGCAGCGGCGGTAGCTTTTTCAGCGCTGGTTGCTTTAACGTTATCTCCAATGCTCGCTTCCAAAATTTTACGCAAAGAAACCGGCCACAACAAAATGGTCACATTTGTCGATGCGAAAATGCATCAACTTCGCGACAGCTATAAAAATACGATTGTTAAAATTCTCGGCAAAAAATTAATCGCAGTTGTTCTTTTTATCGGTCTGCTTTTAGCGTGCGTGGGTCTGGCATTCATTATCCCCAGCGAATATGCACCTCGCGAAGATCGCGGCAATTTTTTTATAAACGTCGATGGCCCGGAAGGCGCAACTTTCGATTACATGGAAGATTACATGGATGAAATAGAAAAACGCTTGTTGCCTTATGTTGAGTCTGGAGAAGTGACGCGGTTGTTGGCGCGTGCTCCGCGCTCCTTCGGAACCTTTGAAAGTTTTAATGGCGGTAGTTTTATTGTTGCCTTGAGCGATTGGGGTGATCGCCGCAACGCCTTCGTCATTATGGATGAAATGCGTAAAAAATTAAGTGATTTGCCCGGCGTTACAACGTCCCTTGTTATGCGGCAAGGTTTTGCTGGTGGTTCATCCAAACCTGTGCGTTTTGTGATTGGTGGAGGAACTTACGAAGAGTTGGCGAAATGGCGTGATATTTTGTTGGAAAAAATCGATGAAAAAAATCCGGGTCTGACTAATATCGATTGGGATTACAAAGAAACCAAACCGCAAGTAGAAGTAAAAGTAGATACCAATCGCGCCGCAGATCTCGGCATAAGCGTTAGCAATATCGGTCATACGTTAGAAACATTGCTTGGGTCGCGTAAGGTGACAACCTATATTGAGCAAGGTGAAGAATATGATTTGTTGGTACAAGGCCAACGCGATGAACAGCGCACCAAAACCAGTTTGGAAAATATGTACGTGCGCTCAGATCGCACTGGGCAATTAATTCCGCTAGCGAGCGTCGTAACTCTTAATGAGGTTGCAGATGCGAGTCGCTTGAATCGTTACAATCGAATTCGTTCGCTAACGCTTGAAGCCGGTTTAAGCAATGATCTCTCATTAGGCGATTCGCTGAACTATCTTAACCAGCTGGTGAAGGAACATTTGCCGCCCACAGTAACGGTTGATTATCGCGGCATGTCGCGCGATTTTAAAAACTCAAGCGGCTCTATGTTCTTTATGTTTATATTGGGGCTTCTGATTACGTATCTGGTACTTGCCGCGCAATTTGAAAGTTATGTGCATCCGTTTGTGATTATGTTGAGTGTGCCGCTGGCGATTGCGGGTGGTCTGTTTGGATTATGGATAACAGGCAGCAGCTTAAATTTATATTCGCAAATTGGTCTGATTATGTTGATCGGACTCGCTGCAAAAAACGGAATTTTGATTGTTGAATTTACCAATCAGTTACGTGATCGCGGTGTGGAATTTACCGAAGCATTGTTGGAAGCGTCATCGGCGCGCTTGCGTCCTATTATCATGACGAGTTTAACGGCAGTAGCCGGTTCTTTACCTTTGGTAATTTCCTCCGGCGCTGGTTCTGAGACCCGCTTTGTAATTGGCGTGGTAATTATTTCCGGCGTTATAGTGGCTACTTTCTTTACGCTGTTTATTGTACCTGTTGCCTATAGCCTACTAGCAAAAAACACAGGTTCACCGGAAGTTGTGGGTAAAAATCTCGATTTAGAAATTGAGCGATTTAAATCAGTGGATGAGTGATTGAGATTAGAAATGCTAAACAGACGTGTAAATGAAATTTTTGAATAATTAAAAAATAAAGTCAGATTACCGATAGATTTTATTTACTCGTCGTCATCCCCGAAGGGGATGACGATTCTCTTTCAAGTATGAATGGTGCGATTCAATCCACCTGTTTTCAAAAACTAAATTTTAATTCTAGCCTTCAGAAATTCCACAATGTTAGCAACGGGAATTTCCTGCTTTTCTGCATCGCGACGGCCTTTATACTCAATATTGCCCGCTTCCAAACCGCGATCACCAATAACGATGCGGTGCGGAATTCCGATCAGATCAGTATTCGCAAGTTGTACACCCAAACGCGCTTTTTCATCGTCCATAAATAACACATCAATTCCTGCTGCTTGTAGTTCCGCGTAAATTGCCTCTGCCTTTTCTGCAACAGCCGCCGATTTGTTCATATTGATAGGCACAATCGCAACATGGAAGGGTGCGATTGCATCAGTCCAGATAATCCCATTTTCATCAAAATTTTGTTCAATAGCGGCGGCGACAACACGCGTAACACCTATACCGTAACAACCCATAATCATGGTTTGTTCTTTCCCGTTTTCATCAAGCACGCGCGCTTTCAAAGCTTCTGAATATTTTGTACCGAGCTGGAATATATGGCCAACTTCGATGCCGCGTTTAATCTCGAGCGTACCTTTACCGCATGGGCTTGGATCACCGGCAACTACGTTACGAATATCTGCAACTTGTGTAGGTTGTGCATCGCGAGTCCAGTTAACGCCAGTGAGATGGAAGCCATCTTTATTTGCGCCACAAACAAAATCTGCAGCATGCGCAGCTGAGTGGTCAACAATAACGGAAATTTTCAACCCGACAGGTCCAATGGAACCAACACCTACACCAAGTTCCTCTTTAATTCGCGCTTCAGGTGCAAAGGTTAATGGCGACGCAACACCTTTTAATTTTTCTGCTTTGATGTCATTCAGTTCATGATCGCCACGAACAACCAGTGCAACCAGTGGTTGAGTTTTATCATCGCGAACTTCACCTAACACAATTAAGGTTTTCAAAGTTTGTGCAGCAGAGACTTTCAAAAATGCGCAGACTTCCTCAATGCTATGAACGCCAGGTGTTGCGACTTCTTGTAAGGATTGTTTTGGGGCAGGGCGTTCGCCTGTTGGCGGTAGCGCTTCGGCTTTTTCGGTATTGGCGGCATAGTCGCTCGCGTTACTGAATACGATTGCATCTTCACCGCTTGCAGCTAACACATGGAACTCATGAGAAAAGGCACCACCAATTGAACCTGTGTCCGCGAGTACCGGGCGGAAGCCTAAACCCAAACGCGTGAAAATATTGCAATAGGTTTGGTGCATCACATCGTAAGTTTCTTGCAAAGATTCTGTACTGTTATGAAAAGAGTATGCATCTTTCATAATAAATTCGCGCGAACGCATAACACCGAAACGTGGGCGCACTTCATCGCGGAATTTGGTTTGGATTTGATAAAAATTTGCAGGCAATTGTTTATAGCTGTTAATTTCGCCGCGAATTAGATCGGTAATAACTTCTTCATGAGTAGGGCCCAAGCAAAAGCCACGATTATGGCGATCACTGATGCGTAATAATTCTGGACCATATTGTTGCCAGCGGCCTGATTCTTCCCATAATTCCGCAGGTTGTACCACAGGCATTAATACTTCTTGCGCACCAGACTTATCCATTTCACTGCGTACAATCTTTTCTACTTTGCGCAATACGCGTAAACCAAGCGGCAACCAGGTATAAAGGCCGGACGCCAGTTTGCGGATCATCCCCGCGCGCAACATAAGTTGATGGCTAATCACTTCCGCATCAGCCGGGGTTTCTTTCAGGGTTGCAATTAAAAAACGACTGGAACGCATATAGTTAGTCTTCTTCGTAAATGTCTATAATGGGTGATTTTAAAGGCGCTTATTCTACGGTGCCGTGGGCGATTGGTACAGACGCCAATGACCGCTGCAGGCGATTCTCCTAGACAAATACATAGAACAAATAATTGAAAGGTACAAAGTATGTTCCAGCTTCACCCTCGCTTGACCGAAGACTCAATAGTGATTGGGCGTTTTGATTTGTCGTTATTATTGCTCAGTAAGGACGCTAATTACCCTTGGTGCATTTTGGTGCCGCAAGTAGAAGACGTGTTCGAAATCCATCATTTAAGCGAAGCAGAGCAAATGCAGTTAATGCGCGAGAGTTGTCGTTTGTCGGAAGTAATGACTAGCTTATTTGATGCTCACAAAATGAATGTCGCCGCATTGGGCAATGTAGTGCGTCAACTACATGTTCACCACATCGCCAGGTTTGAAGAAGATGCCGCTTGGCCGCAGCCAATTTGGGGTAAGGTCGCTGCTAAAATTTACCCGCATGATGAGTTGGCTGAGCGTATTAAACGTTTGCAAAACGCGCTGGTGGGTGAGGGCTTTAGTGTTTGAGTGAGCGGCCTAAAGTTGATGCATAAAAAAACCCCGCACTGCGGGGTTTTTTTATGAAAAATGCGTCAATTAAAGCGCGAATTCTTTCAGTTTTTTCAACGGGCGAACTTTAACTGAAGTACTTGCTGGCTTAGCCTTAAACATAACTTCTTCACCAGTGAAAGGATTGATGCCTTTGCGCGCTTTGGTTGCAGGCTTTTTCACGGTGGTGATTTTCAACAGACCTGGCAATACGAACTCGCCAATGCCTTTCTTTTTAACGTGGGCTTCAATTACGTTAGTTAATTCATCCAACACAGCTTGAACTTGTTTTTTGCTCAACTCGGTTGCATCAGCAATTTGTTGCAGCATTTGGGTTTTGTTTTGACGTTCTGCGATAGGTTTTACAACAGCAGGAGCAGCTTTAGCTACAGGTGCTTTTTTAGCTGGAGCAGTTTTAGCAGGAGCTTTTTTCGCAGCAGCTTTTGGTGCAGCTTTAGCAGCGGCTTTTGGCGCAGCTTTGGCAGCAGCCGGTTTAGCAGCAGGAGTTTTTTTGGCAACCATGGTGGATTCCTTTATCGTAGATGTTCGTGAAGTATGTTTATTCTAAAAGCACGCTGTTCAATCGGTTGATTAAGTGGAGCTCAGTCGTACTCAAAAACCCCTGCTTTTCAAGGCTCAAAATGTCCTCTACAAGGATTGAAGCTATATATAAAGGATAAAAATGGAATCAGCAACCTAAAACTAGGTTATTTCCCGAAGAAAAGTGCAAATTTATAGTTTGTGTGAAATTTACACCAGTAAATTGCCGTAAGAGCGTCTTGAATTAATTACATCTTAAATGTTTAGTATTTGTAATTCTGGTTCGGCTTCACCGTATTCCCACACATAATCAAATGTGTCGCGTAAACGTTTCACTTCAACGGCCGCACTGAAATTTGCAAAACCTTTATAGAACGCCTCATTATTTTTGTACAACAATGCATCTGTGTCGCAAAGCATAAATCCCATATCGGCATCTTCAGGCTCGACAGTAAGTTTTCGCAATAAAATTTTGCTGGAGAGACGCTGGTGTAGCTTGGCGAGTTTATGGCCACTTTCCACGAGAGGTTTGGTATTTTTGACCAATATTTGAACGTGGGCGTTGCGGGAGCTGCGAACAAAACGTGAGAGAGCTTCAATAAATGTGTCCTCCCCATAAATGGGCGCATCAAGGTCATGACTTAAAATAGCGACCTTACGACGCGCCTGAGTAACCAATTTCACCGAATAGTCCTGAAAATCTTGCAGACCTTCTAATAAAAACAGGTCAGGGCTTACAGATGAAACCTCGCTCATAATTGCCTCCTTATTGTTGATACCACATTTCTATGTGCTCAATACCCGCATCCATAAAAATGTCGCCTTGCTCTATAAAACCCAAGTGCTGGTAAAAACCTGTGCGGGTAGTTTGTGCGTGTAAGTAGACATCGTACTTCGGATTTTGTTGCCTGCCCCATGACAATACATGCTGCATTAATTTACGGCCAACCCCCTGTTTACGATATTCCATCAACACAGCTACACGCCCAATATGAAACGCACTTTCTTCAATCAATACGCGTGCACAACCAATTCCATTGCCTTGATCACTGACTGCTAAAAAATGAGCGGCAGCTTCGTCTTTATCATCCCATTCATCTTCAATAGGAACATTTTGTTCACGGATAAAAACCTCATCGCGAATGTGTCGTAAAGATTCGTGATGAGTTTGCCAGTTGGTTAGGATAATTGTATAGGCCATATTTACTTACGATAAATCCTATTCATCCACCAATAAAGTCTCTTGATTAATGAGCTGAGTGATCGCGGCACGATCAAATAAATCCTCAACCAGGTGCTTCAATTTCTCCCAGCTAATCTCTGCTTCGCTGCATACCAATTCTGCAAGTTCACGCGAGCAGTGGACTGCATTGCCATCGGCAAATAATTGCGTTTCATTACCTTGAGTATGAAAAGCAACGCGTGCAGCGGGGTGACGCCAAAGCATATTGCCCTCAGCCAAAGCAGCTTGCCAATCGTCAGCAGTAATTTCGTCATCATGTTCTGCATCGTCCTGACCGTATTTGCGTTCGGTCATGTGTTTGCCAAACCAGTGCGCAATATTTTCAGCGGTGAAATGCTGTTGAATAATGTCCTGAATTTGCGCGATGGCTTCAGCACCAATTTCACCGGGATTTTTTTGCAGTTTTAAATAGGGGTCGCTAAAGCGCAAGTCGTTACTCAGTGACTGCGCAATATCGTGGCTCAATTCGTCCACAATCGAAGCATGACTAGGCGCACGAAAGCCAATGGAGTAAGTCATGCAATCGCCTTGTGCTACACCCCAGTGAGCAACGCCTGGCGGAATATAAAGCATATCGCCTGGTTCCAGCACCCATTCATTCTGCGTTTCAAAATTCTCCAGAATATGTAATTGAGTGCCCTGCAGATGCGCTGAGGTTACATCGCAATGCTGGCCAATTTTCCAATGACGTTTGCCAAGACCCTGCAATAAAAATACATCGTAATAATCAAAATGCGGGCCCACGCTACCTTTATCGGGCGCAAAGCTGATCATGATGTCGTCCAGCCGCCAATTCGGAATAAAACGAAAACTATCCAATAATAAATTAACTTCTGGCACCCATTGATCAACTGCTTGCACTAACAAAGTCCAATTGGTTTCCGGTAATTTTGCAAAGGTATCTTCATCGAATGGACCGTTACGCAATTCCCATTTGGTTTTACCATTTTCCAACACGATTCGCGATTCAACTTCTTCCTCAAGCGCCAATCCCGCCAATTCATCACCATCTAGCGGCGATTCGAAATTAGGAAACGCGTTGCGAATTAGTAAGGGTTTTTTCTGCCAGTAATCGAGCAGGAATTTTTGGATTGGCATATCGCCGAGGTGGGTTAAAGGTGTTGTCATTTTTTATCTCAAATTAGGTATTAAATATTTTCATCATTTTATTGATAGATGTTTGCCTGCCGCGGGCCTCACTTTTCTTTGTCTCGTCAAAGAAAAGTAAGCAAAAGAAAAACGACCCATCTCGTTCTGTTTCCTGCGCGTCTCGCAAAATTGCCGTCGTTCCGGTGAGCCATCCATGGCTCATCGGCACTAAAACAAACTTCCTGTTTGTTTTACATCAATTTTACTCCGATGCTCGGAGAACTCGCATGGGACCCGATTGGTGCCACTTCCTGCCTTATTTAATTAAAGAGTTTAAGTACATCTTTGTCCATTCCATTAGTGTTTGATGCGTTGGTTTCAATATTAGCTGTGTTACATGTTAATTAGGTGAGGAATAGCTTGTCGGTAGTTTTGACATGTGCATTTAATTATTTAAAATTCGACTAATGACCACAACATGTGGTTGATACTCCATGCGTTTTTATTGTTCCGAAGTTCCGGCTTGTTCCGCATAAGTTTGATTTTAATTCCACTTCGATTAATGTACCTCATTCCCAAGTAGAAGCTCGTGAAGGAGGAGGATACGAAACGAACAATTATTCAGTCGTTTGGCACCGAGAATCCCATGCGAGTTCTCCGAGCATTGGAAGAAAATTATCGCAAAATGCACAGGATGTGCATTTTAGTGACGATGCGACAAGGATGGCGCACCGGACCGGCGTTAATTTTCTGAAACGCGGAGGAAACAGAACGAGATGGGTCGCCTTTCTTTTGCTTACTTTTCTTTTGGTGAAGCAAAGAAAAGTGAGGCCTGCGGCAGGCATTTAAATATCTAGACTTGCATAAAAAAATAAAGGGCTCCTAAGAGCCCTTATTCGATAATTTTGATTTAAATCGCCTTCGCCTGTGCCACGGCATTCCCAATATAATTCGCCGGGGTCAAGTCACGCATGGTTTGCTTCGCGTGCTCTGGAATATCCAATGTCTCCACAAACGCCGCCAATACTTCTTTCGTGATTGTTTGGCCGCGAGTTAAGGCTTTTAATTTTTCGTAAGGTTCATCTACATTGTAACGGCGCATAATCGTTTGGATTGGTTCAGCCAATACTTCCCAAGCGTTATTCAAATCCTGCGCCAAGCGTGCGCGGTTGATTTCGAGTTTGCTCATACCTTTTAATGTGGATGCAAAAGCAATCGTCACGTAACCAAAACCTACACCCATATTGCGCAATACAGTTGAGTCAGTTAAATCGCGTTGGAAACGAGAGATAGGTAATTTTTGCGCGAGATGTGTGAATACCGCGTTAGCAATACCAAGATTGCCTTCGGAGTTTTCAAAATCAATTGGGTTAACTTTGTGCGGCATGGTGGATGAACCCACTTCGCCTTCGATTGTTTTTTGTTTGAAATAACCGTAAGAAATGTAACCCCAAATATCGCGGTCGAAGTCGATAACGATGGTGTTGAAGCGTGCGATGCCATCAAATAACTCAGCGATGTAATCATGCGGTTCAATTTGCGTGGTGTAAGGGTTCCAGGTTAAACCGAGGCTCTCGACAAATTCTTGCGCATTAGCTTGCCAGTCAACTTCCGGGTAAGCTGAAATGTGTGCGTTGTAATTACCTACTGCGCCGTTAATTTTTCCGAGCAGTTCAACTTCTTTAATGGATTTTAATTGGCGTCGTAAACGAGCGGCCACATTGGCCATTTCTTTACCTACGGTGGTAGGTGATGCGGTTTGGCCGTGGGTTCGTGAGAGCATGGCATCATCGGCGTAATCGTGTGCGAGTTTTACAACGCCATTGATAATGGCTTCTGCACCTTTGATAAATTCTTCGCGTCCTGCTTTCAACATGAGTGCATGTGACAAGTTATTAATATCTTCAGAAGTGCAAGCGAAGTGAACGAATTCCAGCACGGCTTCGAGTTCAGGATTGCCGGCAAATTTATTCTTTAAAAAATACTCAACCGCTTTTACATCGTGGTTGGTGATGCGCTCAATATCTTTTACGCTTTGAGCATCTACTTCATTAAATTCTGAAACGATTCTATCGAGTTGAGCATTAGTTTCTGCACTGAATTCTGGTACTTCTGGAATTCCCGCATGACGACTGAGTTGTTGCAACCAACGAACTTCCACCTGAACACGGTAAAAAATTAAACCAAACTCACTAAAAATTTTGCGCAGGGCAATGGTGTGTTTACCATAGCGGCCATCGACAGGGGATATAGCATTGAGCGGGGAGAGGGTTGCAAAAGAGTCATTCACTGAATTGGTCATGCGGGTTCTCATTGAAAGTAAAAATTGATAAAACAAATTTTTCGTTCGCTCTGAGCGCGCAGCGGTCGAAAGGGTATTGTCTGAACTTGTCAAAAGACTCTAACCCTTCGACCGCTGCGCACTCAGGCGAACGTTCGGCACGAATAATTGCTTTCGTTCGATTTGCTATGAAATGGCGGCCATAATAACGGAAAACGCCTGATTTTTCAGGCGTTTTCTACGAATTTAATGGATTGAACTGCGTAAAAGATCGTCTACAACCTTGGCAATTGCCTTACGTTGAAACAGAAGCTGCCAGCGATTCCCGCCCAATTGGCGCCATAACATAGCCGAGCGAATGGCTGATAAGAGCAGTGCGCGGATTTGACTGGCTATGCGCGTTTGTTGCAGGTAATTGTAGTCGCCCATCACTTGAATGCGAAAACGAAAAGTACTAATTGTTTCGCTGTAAATTTGACCGAGATTGCCGATCACATTTTCGTGTGTTGAAGAAAAATGTTCCGCTTGGGTTGCCGCTTGCGCAACACGATTAGCAATAGTCCCAAGCATGTCTTTGCGAGCTGCTAATTTTTTTTGCAAGTGCAGGGCAGCTAAACCGTAACGCATGGCGTCTTGGTGCTTGTGTTGGCCGCTTAGCATGTCTCGTAACGCTTCTAAACCTATACGCAGGTTTTGTGGGTCTCCACCGTAAACTGCCAAGGTATTTTTTGGGTTAAGGTCAAATAAGCTTTCGATGCTGCATTTATAAGCGTCAGGCTGGACATAACCTGTTTTGGCCGCTTGTTCCACTAACACCACCGCCTGAATAACACCGGCGAGGGCGAGGGTAATTTCTTGAAGGTTTTTACTCACGCTAGGCTCTCACAGTCAGGCTTATTACATCTAAGCCAAGGCAAATTAAATATTATCGGTCGATTCAATAACAGCGCCGCCCAGGCAAATCTCATCCTGATAAAAAACAACTGACTGGCCGGGCGTTATAGCTCGTTGTGGCACATCGAATAACGCATCCAAGGTTCCATCTTTCAGAACCCGCACATTACAGACTTGATCCTCCTGACGGTAACGATTCTTGGCTGTGCATCTAAAGCTTAATGAGGGCGTCTCCCCATTATTTAAAGATGTAGGATTTAAAGGCAGGGGATTAATCCAATGGGCTTGTTGTGCGATTAAATGATTGGTAAATAGCAGCGGGTGATCGGTGCCTTGTACAACAACCAGTACATTGCGGGCTAAATCCTTTTGTGCCACAAACCAGGGCTCTTCATTGGCGCCTTTAACGCCGCCAATGCCCAACCCCTGGCGTTGACCAATAGTGTGGTACATCAAACCCGCATGTTGACCTATGGCTGTGCCATCGGGCGTTTGAATTTCGCCAGGTTGCGCTGGTAAATATTGTTGTAAAAAATCTTTAAAACGGCGTTCACCGATAAAGCAAATCCCGGTGCTGTCTTTTTTGTTATGCGTGACCAGTCCGTGTTCCTCGGCAATGCGGCGCACCTCGGGTTTCTCCAAATTGCCTATCGGGAAGAGCGACTTTGCAAATTCTGCTTCCCCAACGGCATGCAAAAAATAGCTCTGATCTTTATTGGAATCGAGGCCTTTCAAAAGGTAAGTGTGACCATCACGGTCAGCTCGACGCACATAATGACCGGTAGCAATCAACTCGCCGCCCAGCATTTTTGCGTAGTCCAAAAACACTTTAAATTTGATTTCGCGATTGCATAGGATGTCGGGATTGGGCGTGCGACCTGCTTTGTATTCTTCGAGGAAGTGCTCAAACACATTGTCCCAATATTCTGCTGCGAAGTTAGCGGTATGTAATTTGATGCCGATTTTTTCGCAGACGCGTTCGGCATCGGCAAGGTCAGTTTTGGCTGTGCAATATTCGGTGCCGTCGTCCTCGTCCCAATTCTTCATAAACAGACCTTCCACCTGATATCCCTGCTCTTTGAGTAACAGGGCAGACACAGAGGAATCAACACCGCCGGACATGCCGACTATAACGAGGGGCTTTGAGGGAACTGCGGAAGTTTGGGACATAAGGCGAATAACAGCTTGTGAAATGAGGTGCGCATTTTACGCGTGTGGCGGCGCGATATAAAGAGGATAAGTTGCACGAGTACCAGTGAATAGCAACGAGCAATCCAACATAGGCCAAGTGGTCTGCATTTGATTGCTGTTAAATTTCAAGATCGGACAACTTCTACGGGTTTACCCACGTCTTGTTGCTTAACATGATTAGCAATCCGCTTGCCGAGGTTTATACCACCCAATTCAATGGTGGAGTAAAGCAACCAAGATACCGCGATAATAATTGGAAAACTTGCTAACACAACTAACACCAGCCTTTGGGGAGTAAAAAATTCGGCACCGAATGCAAAACCCACGCTACCTATAATGAGAACCAGTAATGGAATGTGTATCAAATAGGTGGAGTACGACCATTTTCCAAGGCTGGAGACAATATTGTTTAAAACGAATATGTTTAACACCTTATTAATGCTATTGGGCACTTTATTTACACGGCCCACCTCAATGAGCGCAATGCTAAAGAAACACACCCAAATAAAGGTTTCAATCACATTTGCTAACGCAAAAGTAACCATAGCCACTACCAGAAGCTCCCAAAGATATTTCGAATCTTTGAATTGTTCGATGGCTAGACGCGAAATAATACCAATCAAAAAATATTGGATAGACAAGAATAAAAATGCTGGATAGTTCCAGGTTCCTAATACACCAGATTTGGCCACTAAACCCAGCAAATAGAGTATGAGTGCTGTACTGATAAGCGGCATAACACCGCGCGCCATAAGCCCAATAATGATGGGAGCCAAAAGATAAAACTGCCACTCTAGCGATAGGCTCCACGCCGGCCCTAGAAATACTGACGTACCGTATTTCAGTATTGAATCAGGAATTAATCCGTGCAGCATGGAAAGATGGAGCAGGAGATGTGTCCAGAAATTCTCGTCTTGCGATTTCCACATTGCCAATCTAACGTGTTTGTTCGCAGAGAAAGAAATATCCATGTAAACCAAGTGTTGGAAATAAAATAACGACATGGCAAACAGGATACAAAAAAGATAAATCGGGAAGATTCTGAAAAATCGGCGAGTTATGTAAACAGAATATTTTTCCTTTTTTGCTAAAAAAAGATGGGTGATAACGAAACCGCTGACGATGATAAAAATATTTACCGGCATGCTCGACCAGGTAATTAATTTGAGCGGCAAGTTTAAAAGTTTACTTCCTGTATCGTAAATGCCAATGATGCCGATTGCGTGACTAACCACTACCCACCACGCCATGTAAGCGCGCAAACTCTCAATGCATTTGACGTTTTGCAAAATAGGATTTTCCTTCTATTAAAGACCTGCGAGTCAATTAAGCAGAAAACACTGCGGAGGATATAAAACTATCTTTAATTGCCAATAACATCCAAACCAAAACGTCTACCAGCGCGGTACTCGTCAATAATCTGTAGGGTCATAAAACTGCGCAGCTGATCTTTGCGTTGCAAGATTTCTTCGTAGGTCAACCACACAGCTTCGATAATCCCTGTGTCCAGTTGGCGGGACGTGTCCTGCTGGAGGGCCTCGGCAATAAAGGTAGTTCGACAGTAAGTAATACCGTTACCAGGCGAGGTGTAAAGGTTAACTCCCACTACGCCTGTAAGCCTTACTGTCCAACGGGTTTCCTCAAGCGTTTCACGAATGGCGGCCTGTTGCAAGGTTTCGTTGGGCTCAAGATGACCGGCTGGTTGGTTATAAACCAATTTGCCGTCTGAGTCCTCGTAGACCATTAAAAAGCGGTTTTCCCGTTCAACGATAGTTGCAACTGTTACGTGAGGTGCCCAAGTCATAGTAAGCCTTAAATATGTCTGAAATATTATATTCCGATGATGTCTGATTCCGTTCGGTACCTAATACAGTCCCGATAAGTTTGATTGCTTAGTCATTCGGTTTAGTGCGCGACGGTTTAATAATTACTTTGGTTGCCACAGATGGTTTCGGTGCAGCAGGTTTCGCAGGTGGTTTGTTGGTGTTAGGTTTGCGTTGCGGTGGGTGGCCGGACATATCGCCATTCGTCGATGTACGAGAAGGGCGCTGTTCACCATCACTTGGTTTGGCATTATCTCTTTTCAGTCTGCGATCTTGCCCCTGAGTCCGATTATTCCGGTTGCGAGGAGCTTCTGCCAAAGCCGATTTTGGCAGGTTGATGGTAGTCGCTTTATATTCGCCGGGTGCAATCCCTTCCAATGTCCACGTGCCGATCTTCACACGAACTAGTCGTAAAGTAGGGTGGCCAACTGCTGCAGTCATTCGGCGTATCTGGCGATTTTTACCTTCGGTAATAATGATTTCGATCCATTGAGTGGGAATATTCACTCGGCTACGAATAGGCGGGTCGCGCTCCCACAGCTTAGGTGCCGGGATAAGTTTTGCTTCGGCGGGCAGGGTAATACCATCATTCAACTCAACTCCCTGACGCAACTTGGTTAGCGCATAGCTATTTGGTGCACCTTCCACTTGTACCCAATAGGTTTTTGGAAGTTTGTGCGCAGGGTGGGAGATATGATGTTGCACCTGGCCATCATCAGTGAGCAGCAGCAGCCCTTCTGAATCATGGTCGAGTCTGCCTGCCGGATAAACATTCGGCAGCTTGATATATTGCGCCAGAGTGGGGCGGTCCTTGTCGCCGCTACTACCAGCGCTGAACTGGGAGATAACGCCGTAAGGCTTATTAAATAGGATTAGTGACGACATTGGCGAAGGGAATCCATCAAAATCTATTAAAGGAGAGCCATTGCTATTTTGGGCGAATAGGCTGCTCCCGCGAATGTCAAAAGTTTACAGCACTGTTATACTGCGCGCGATTTTTTTAAAGGTGACGCAGTCTATTTTAATAGGTGTAGAGCCTTAATTTTTCCCCCTTCATAACCTTAATGGCAAAGCTCACAAGGCTAAGTCACCTGATAAGTCTCATGAAATTCACGGAGTTAAAAGTAAAAAATGACTGATTCAAAAATTATCTACACGCAAACAGACGAAGCACCTGCTTTAGCCACTTACTCTTTACTCCCCATAGTTCAAGCTTTTACCAAATCCTCTGGCATAGCCATTGAGACGCGCGACATTTCGCTTTCCGGCCGCATCATTGCCGCCTTTTCAGATTTCTTAAAACCCGAACAACGCATTGGCGATCATTTAGCCGAATTGGGCAAGCTGGCCACTACGCCAGAAGCCAATATTATTAAATTGCCAAATATCAGCGCATCGGTTCCGCAATTGAAAGCGGCGATTAAAGAATTGCAGTCACAAGGTTATGCCTTGCCTGATTATCCTGAAGTGCCAGCTAACGATACTGAAAAAGACGCCAAAGCACGTTACGACAAAATTAAAGGTTCTGCGGTAAACCCGGTATTGCGTGAAGGTAACTCAGATCGCCGTGCGCCACTGTCAGTAAAAAACTACGCGCGCAAAAACCCTCACAAAATGGGTCCTTGGTCTGCGGATTCAAAATCACATGTTTCGCATTTGAACAACGGTGATTTTTATGGCAGCGAAAAATCTGCACTGATCGCTGAAGCTGGAAATTTGAAAATTGAATTGGTTGCGCAAGATGGCAGCACCAAAGTATTAAAAGAATCCGTTAAAGTATTGGCTGGCGAAATTGTCGATGCCGCTGTGCTGAGCAAGAATGCGCTGCGCTCTTTTATTGCGGAACAAATTGAAGATGCGAAAAAAACCGGTGTGCTTTTATCGGTGCATTTGAAAGCAACCATGATGAAAGTATCTGACCCGATTATTTTCGGCCATTTTGTTTCAGTGTTTTACGCGCCTGTATTAGAAAAATATGCCACACAAATTAAAGAGCTTGGCGTTGATTTAAATAATGGTATCGGCGATCTCTACGCAAAAATTAAATCACTTCCCGTTGAAACTCAATCGGCAATTGAAGCGGATATTGCAGCGCTTTATGCGGTTCGCCCTGAATTGGCAATGGTAAATTCAGACAAAGGCATCACTAACTTACACGTACCTAGTGATGTGATTGTTGATGCATCCATGCCAGCCATGATTCGTGATTCGGGAAAAATGTGGAATGCGGATGGCAAGTTGCAAGACACCAAAGCTGTGATCCCAGATCGTTCTTATGCAGGTATTTACCAGGTCGTTATCGATGATTGTAGAAAAAACGGCGCGTTCAATCCAGTAACCATGGGCAGTGTTCCCAATGTAGGTTTGATGGCGCAAGCGGCTGAAGAATACGGCTCGCACGATAAAACTTTTCAGATTTCAGCAAACGGTGTTGTGCGTGTGACGGATGCTAGTGGCAAAGTCGTGTTGGAGCAAAAAGTAGAAGCCGGCGATATCTTCCGTGCGTGTCAGGTAAAAGACGCACCGATTCAGGATTGGGTAAAACTTGCTGTAAATCGTGCACGTGCATCCGGCACACCTGCTGTCTTTTGGTTAGATCCAAAGCGTGCTCACGATGCGCAACTGATCAAAAAAGTTGAAACCTATTTAAAAGATCACGACACAACGGGTCTTGAGATTTACATCAAGTCACCGGAAGAAGCGATCCAATATTCGCTGGATCGTATTCGTGTGGGTAAAGACACTATTTCAGTAACAGGCAATGTGTTGCGCGATTACCTCACCGATTTATTTCCAATCATGGAGCTTGGTACTTCCGCAAAAATGTTGTCGATTGTTCCATTAATGAATGGCGGCGGATTGTTTGAAACAGGCGCAGGCGGTTCAGCGCCCAAACACGTTCAACAATTTGTTGAAGAAGGTCATTTGCGTTGGGATTCTTTGGGCGAATTTTTGGCGTTGGCAGAATCTTTGGATCATTTTGGTAATATCACTAAAAATGCGAAAGCAAAAGTGTTTGCAAAAACCCTTGATCAAGCCAATGGTTTGTTCCTGGACAACAACAAGTCACCAGGCCGCGCGGTGGGCGAGTTTGATAACCGCGGTAGTCATTTCTATTTAGCGATGTATTGGGCGCAAACATTAGCTGCGCAGAAGGATGATGCAGCACTTGCGGCGCAGTTCGCTCCTTTGGCAAAAACTTTGACTGACAACGAAACCAAAATTGTCGCTGAATTAATTGCTGCAGGTGGTAAACCAGTAGATTTGGGTGGTTACTATCGTTTAGATGAAGAGAAGGCGTCAAAAGCCTTGCGTCCGAGCGCAACTTTCAATGCTGCCCTTGCAAGCTTGAAATAATTTTACTTACCGCGATTCTTAAAACCCTTGTGCGAAAGTGCAGGGGTTTTTTTATGGTCGCTAATTTAGGCGAAAAAAAAGCATTTGGTTGGCGCACAAATGGGCTGCACTTTTCTAGCTAAGCACCAATTGTGAGCTAGTATGATTTAAACGTAGGGGCATTAAATTTGGTAATGCAACTGTAAATATCAGGGGTTAAGGAATGCGGTTGAACTTCATTTTGATGTGGGTCTTGAACCTTGCATGTAGCTGCATGCTTTTTTCATTTCCTGCGTTTGCCGCCGACAAGCAGGTTGTGATTCAAAAAATTGCTTACCATGACATTGACCATGAAGATTATTACTTTACGAACCTGATTGCCCTGGCGCTCGCCAAGACTGAGCAGAAATACGGTAAAACCAGTTTAACTGAACAATCCTTCCGAAATATTGATAAGCGCCTGCGAGCTGAATTGTTCGCTGGCAATATTGATGTCATGTGGTCGCCCACCAGCGCAGAGCTTGAAACTGAGTTTTTGCCCGTCAAAGTTCCACTTTTAAAGGAGCTTAGTAACTATCGTCTGCTTTTAATTCGATCCGATATGCAACCGGAGTTTTCCAAGGTCAAAACGCTGGATGATTTGCGTCAATTTAAAGGCGGAATGAGCTCCCAATGGATAGATGCAGATATTATGGAGGCCAATGGCTTACCCTTGGTTAAGGCTGTCGGTTACAACAAATTGTTCAAAATGCTGGCGGCCAAGCGCTTCGACTACTTCTCTCGAGGGTTGTATCAAATCCATACGGAAGTTAACCGATACCCGGAATTGAAGCTAATGATAGAAAAAGAACTTATGCTTCATTATTCAAACAATGTTTATTTCTTCGTACATAAGAACAATAAAGCACTGGCGGAACGTTTGCATGCTGGGCTTGAAATTGCACTTAAAGATGGTAGTTTCGATGCTCTATACAACAGTATTCCCAGGTTTCGCTGGGGTGTGGAGGAGTTGAATCGGCACAAGCGTCGTGTCATTAACTTAAAGTCACCGACGGAAGTCACGCCTTAACCTCATGTTTTAAATAAAAAAACAAGACACTCGCTAACTGAACAATACAGCTAGCCTATATCTTGCTTTTTAAGGTCCTGCTTTAGTAAGCAGTCAGTTTATGCAATTGCTTCAATCAGGGGTGGACTGACAGCTGCGCTAGCTTCTGGTGCGCATATATTGACAGCGTGTAATCCTTTATCGCCTTTGGTAATCTCAAAAGACACCTGCTGCCCAGCCTTTAGAGTCTTATAACCCTCCATCTTGATAGCCGAATAATGTGCAAATAGATCTTCATTGCCTTGGTCGGCGAGTATAAAACCATAACCTTTAGCATTATTGAACCACTTAACTGTTCCTGTGGGCATGTTGAATTCCTGCGCCTTGGCACCATATAGGTATATGTTGCCTTCGTTATTATTAACCCCAAAATGATTCGGGACTTGTAGGCTTACAACTGACTTGGGGCTAAATCGTGAGACTTAACTCCAATGTGCTGATAAATTGCTCAGCAGAAGGTGTTTTTTATCCAACATTCGTCTCATTGTCAAGTATTGAACCTATACGTGGTTTTTATGCCTATGAGTTACAATGTCGGACACAATCCAATCATTTTATTTTTCTGTTGAAACTCTATGGGCAATCTAATAAACCTTCAACTAACCTTAAATCAGGATGGCGATTCAAAAGATGCTGATCTCGATGGAAATCTTGCGGTTCTTGAATCGAAACCCAAGTTAAAGCGTCCACCGAAATATAAGGTGATGCTGCTCAACGACGACTACACGCCGATGGATTTTGTTGTTGAGATTTTAGAAAAGTTTTTTGGCATGAATCGTGAAAAAGCAACTCATATAATGTTGACGGTACACATTCATGGCAAAGCAGTTTGTGGCATCTATACTCGAGATATAGCGGAAACTAAAGCGGCACAAGTTAATCAATATGCTCGAGAAAATCAGCATCCATTATTGTGTGAGATTGAAGCAGTAGAGGATGACGAAAGTTAGTCAGGTGTGCTTTTTTTGTGATCAAGAGGGTATGAGTGATGTTGAGCAAAGATCTTGAAGTAACTTTGAATCTCGCCTTCAAAGGTGCGCGTTCGAAGCGCCATGAATTTATGACTGTCGAGCATCTACTGCTTGCACTTATCGACAACGATTCTGCCGCAACTGTACTGCGTGCTTGCGGCGCAGATTTATCCAGCTTACGTAAAGAGTTGATCGAGTTTGTCGATTCAACCACTCCTTTAATCCCTGAACATGATGCTGATCGCGAAACGCAACCCACGTTAGGTTTTCAACGTGTTTTGCAACGTGCTGTTTTTCACGTTCAATCATCTGGCAAACAAGAAGTTACCGGTGCAAATGTTCTGGTTGCTATTTTTAGCGAGCAAGAAAGCCAAGCCGTTTATTATTTGAAGCAACAAAGTATCGCTCGTATTGATGTTGTTAATTACATCACTCACGGTATTCAAAAAGTATCGGGTACCCATGACCATAGTCATGATAACCAATCGCAAGAAAATCATGATGAAGAATCATCATCAGGTGAATCAAGTTCTACGAACCCGCTGGAAAATTATGCAACCAATTTAAATGAATTGGCGATGCAAGGCCGCGTTGATCCATTGATTGGTCGTGATATGGAAGTTGAGCGCGTCTGCCAAATTTTATCGCGTCGCCGTAAAAACAATCCGTTATTGGTGGGTGAGTCCGGTGTTGGTAAAACGGCCATCGCTGAAGGTTTAGCCAAACGTATTGTCGATGGTGACGTACCTGAAATTCTCACCGACAGCGTGGTTTATTCGCTGGACATGGGGGCGCTTTTAGCGGGCACTAAGTATCGTGGTGATTTTGAGAAACGTTTTAAAGCCTTATTACACGAATTGAAAAAACAAAAGAAATCTATTTTGTTTATCGATGAGATCCACACCATTATTGGCGCTGGTGCAGCATCCGGTGGTGTAATGGATGCTTCCAATTTGTTAAAGCCTTTATTGTCTTCGGGTGAAATCCGTTGCATGGGCTCGACAACCTACCAAGAATTTCGCGGTATTTTTGATAAGGATCGTGCATTGTCACGTCGCTTCCAAAAAGTGGATGTGGGTGAGCCAAGTGTTGATGAAACCTATCAAATATTGAAAGGTTTAAAAAGTCGCTTTGAGAAACATCATAATTTACGTTACACCGATGCTGCTTTGCGTTCGGCAGCGGAATTGGCTGCACGTTACATCAATGATCGTTTCTTGCCGGATAAAGCAATCGACGTAATTGATGAAGCAGGCGCTTACCAACAGTTGCAACCTGTCAGCAGGCGCAAGAAAACTATCGGCGTGACTGATGTCGAAAATGTCGTTGCGAAAATTGCACGCATTCCCCCAAAAAGTGTGTCGTCTTCTGATAAAGAACAATTGCGTAAATTGGATCAGAATTTGAAAATGACCGTGTTTGGTCAAGATGAAGCAATTGATACGTTATCAACAGCTATTAAATTATCTCGTGCTGGTTTAGGCACAGGCGACAAACCAATTGGTTCATTCCTGTTTGCTGGCCCAACGGGTGTTGGTAAGACTGAAGTTGCTCGTCAATTGTCTAAAGCCATGGGTATGGAATTAGTTCGTTTCGATATGTCCGAATATATGGAGCGTCATACCGTATCGCGTTTAATTGGTGCGCCTCCAGGTTATGTTGGATTTGATCAGGGCGGATTGCTTACTGATGCGATTACCAAACAACCGCACTGCGTATTATTATTGGACGAAATTGAAAAAGCGCATCCAGAAGTTTTCAACTTGCTGTTGCAAGTCATGGATCACGGAACTCTTACTGACAACAATGGCCGTAAGGCAGATTTCCGTAACGTGATTTTGATCATGACGACGAACGCAGGTGCGGATGTTATGAGTCGTGCATCTATAGGCTTCACACATCAGGATCATACCTCAGACGGTATGGAATCCATTAAGAAGATGTTTACACCGGAATTCCGTAACCGTTTGGATGCAATCGTACAATTCGGTTCCTTGACGTTGAGCACTATTAAAACTGTAGTTGATAAATTTATTATGGAATTGCAAACTCAGTTGGATGATAAGCATGTCACCTTGGAAATTTCGGAAACCGCACGCGAATGGCTCGCTATCCATGGTTATGATGTCAAAATGGGTGCTCGCCCAATGGCGCGTTTGATTCAGGAAAAGCTCAAGAAACCTCTAGCGGAAGCAATTTTGTTCGGTGACTTGTCACATGGTGGTGGCACTATTGACGTAGATCTGGATCCAATTACGGACGACTTAATCATCGAGATTTTTGCAAAACAATCGGCTCCTCAAACGGCTAAGGTGTAATGCAGTAAGCTCGCTTGTGTTGTAAAAACAAAAAGCCGCTGAAGAGCGGCTTTTTTTATGAGTTAGGTACCAGTTTTACCTGAACTAACCATTGAGACTTAGCGAGCGCGGTAGGTAATACGGCCTTTACTTAAGTCATAAGGTGTCATCTCAACCTTCACCTTGTCACCGGTAAGGATGCGAATATAATTTTTACGCATCTTTCCGGAAATATGGGCAGTTACTACGTGACCATTTTCCAATTTAACGCGGAATGTAGTATTTGGTAGTGTATCTACAACTTCGCCATCAAACTCAATATTGTCTTCTTTCGCCATGCGGCATAATCCTCGGGTGTGACTAAAAGTGTGAGAGATAAAAATAGGCGCGAATTGTGCCTGAAATAGCTAGCTGAGCCAAGAGAAAAGCGTAAATCAGTAGCTTTTTTCCCTAATTTAGTCGTAGCCAGCGGCGATTAATGAGCAATTCGAGAGGGCGATAGTCAGTTTTATAGTTCATCTTTTCGCATTGTTTGATCCAGTAACCCAGATACACATAGCTCAAGCCTAATTCTTGCGCACGGTGGATTTGCGCCAAGATAGCGTATTTCCCCAAGCTCCGCTCCTGTAAGTCAGCGGCGTAAAAAGTGTAAACCGCTGAAAGGCCGTCTTTTAAGTAATCGCATACAGAAACTCCAACGAGCACACCTTCAATTCTAAACTCTAGGTAACGCGTTGACCCCCATTCGCTAGTTAAAAAGGCTTTGTACTGCTCTTCGGAGGGGGGGTACATGTCGCCATTCTGATGGCGACTCTCAATGTAGCGGGAGTAAAGATTGTAATGTTCGAGCGTATCGATGCGATCAACATCCACAATCGTAATATCCCGATTTTTTTGCCAACAGCGCCGCTGACTGCGGTTTTGTTTGAAGAGTACAACCGGAATCCTGCACGACATGCAGGCCTGGCAGTTACTACATTGAGGTCGGTAAAGATGAGCGCCACTGCGCCGAAAGCCCAGGAGCGAAAGCTGGCTATAGAGCTCCACATCAACGTTAGCTTCTGGATCCACAAAAACAGTAGTAGCTTGCTCGCCAGTAATATAACTGCAAGGATGCGGCTGGGTCGCAAATAGCTTTAATGTTGAAAGATCCGTCATAGGGGCCTCTTTACGCCCTGATAATCACTGGAGAGTTTAGACCAGTTTGTTGGGTAATTTGGCGCTTCATCTACGAAGTTTAGCAGTAGTTGTTGAAAGTCTTCACGCAGAATTTCTACAGCCCCTAAACTAAATAAATGATCATTGGCAATCTGGCAGTCAATGAGTTGAAAATCCCATGCTAACAATTGCTGCGCCAAATGTGCAAACCCGACTTTTGAGGCGTTATCGGCGCGACTAAACATGGATTCTCCAAAAAATATTCTACCCAATGCCATGCCATATAAGCCTCCTACTAGTTCATGATCTCGCCAAACTTCTACTGAATGGGCAAAACCAAGATTATGGAGAGCGGTGTAGCCAGCAATAATCTCTTCGGTGATCCAGGTCCCGTCTGAATAGCGCCGGGGCTCAGCACAGGCATGCATAATTTTGTTGAAACACTGATCGAAGGTGACCCGATAAGTTCCAGCGCGCAGGAGTTTACGCAAACTTTTTGATACATGCAGCCGGGAAGGGTAAATCACTGTGCGAGGGCTTGGGCTCCACCATAAAATAGGATCACCAGGATTAAACCAGGGAAAGATTCCCCGCCGATAGGCTGCCAGAATTCGTTCAGGTGATAAATCTCCCCCAACTGCCAATAAACCATTTGGCTCTCGCAGCGCCATTGAGGGTGAAGGGAATAGTGTGTTGGACGGATTTAACCAGGGAATCTGGGTCATATAATTTCGCGTATAACGGTAAAGTCAGGTTCAATTAAGCCAAGTATTTATATAGTCACATAGTTTTTGATTCAGATGGGGGGAAAAAATTAAAAATTTGTGGAATTGGCGTGATTTTTGTGTGTAATTAGCTGTCATTGAGAGATCGATAAAACTGTCAATATTTTGAATTTAATTCGGTTGCTTATTCATTTTTACAGCTATGCTTAAGCTAAGGTTTGAAACACATAGAAGGTGTTTTTAATTATCGAATTTTGTTTAATAGCAATATGACATTCAGCTTGTAGAAATTGCAGGTTTAGTCGCTTAGTTGAGGTAAATTATGAGCATTTTCAGTCACTATCGCGAGCGCTACGAAGCCACTCAGCAGGAAGAGTTGACCATCAAGGAATATTTGGATTTATGTAAAAAAGATCCGAGCGTCTATGCTTCTGCTGCAGAGCGCATGTTGATGGCAATTGGTGAACCAGAAATGGTAGACACAGCATCTGATCCTCGTTTAAGCCGCATATTTTCCAATAAAATGATCAAGCGCTACAAAGCTTTCGGTGATTTTTATGGGATGGAAGAATGTATCCAGCAAATAGTGTCGTTTTTTAAACACGCTGCGCAGGGCTTGGAAGAGAAAAAACAAATTCTCTATTTGTTGGGTCCAGTTGGCGGTGGTAAATCTTCGTTAGCGGAAATGCTTAAGTCCCTGATGGAAAAAATGCCCATCTATTGCATCAAGGGTTCGCCAGTGTTCGAATCCCCTTTAGGTTTATTTAATCCAGATGAAGATGGCAAAATTCTGTTGGAAGACTACGGCATTCCCAACAGATACATCAAAACAATTATGTCTCCCTGGGCGGCTAAACGCTTACAAGAATTTCATGGTGACATTACACAGTTTAAAGTCATTAAACTTTATCCATCCATCCTCAACCAAATTGCAATTACGAAAACCGAACCAGGTGATGAAAACAATCAGGATATTTCTTCATTGGTTGGTAAAGTAGATATTCGTCAATTGGAAGAATTTCCGCAGAACGATCCGGATGCTTACAGTTTCAGCGGCGGCCTATGCCGTGCGAATCAAGGCTTGATGGAATTTGTGGAGATGTTCAAAGCTCCGATTAAAGTCTTGCATCCGCTCTTAACAGCAACACAAGAAGGTAATTTTAATAGCACCGAAGGTTTAGGCGCGATCCCTTTTGATGGTGTGATTCTCGCGCACTCTAACGAATCAGAATGGCAAAATTTCCGCAACAATAAAAACAATGAAGCTTTTATTGATCGTGTTTATATTGTCAAAGTGCCTTACTGTTTGCGCGTGAAAGAAGAGATGCAAATTTACGAAAAATTATTGCAACATAGTTCGCTCTCCAAAGCTCCTTGCGCTCCAGATACTTTGCGCATGTTGGCTCAGTTTTCCGTGTTGTCACGTATTAAAGAGCCGGAGAATTCCAACGTGTTTTCCAAAATGCGGGTTTATGATGGCGAAAATCTAAAAGACACAGATCCAAAAGCAAAATCCTTGCAAGAATATAAAGATTCTGCAGGTGTTGATGAAGGCATGACCGGATTGTCAACACGTTTTGCGTTTAAGATTTTATCCAAAGTATTTAATTTTGACCCAACTGAAATAGCAGCTAACCCTGTACATTTAATGTATGTGCTGGAACAGCAAATAGAGCAGGAACAATTCCCCAAAGATGTGCAGGAAAAATATCTTAATGGTCTAAAAGAATACATTTCACCAAAATACGTGGATTTTATCGGCAAAGAGATTCAAACCGCTTACTTGGAATCTTATGCGGAGTACGGGCAAAATATTTTTGATCGCTACGTTACCTACGCAGACTTTTGGATTCAGGATCAAGAATATCGCGATCATGAAACTGGTGAAATTCTCAATCGCGCGTCATTGAATGAAGAATTGGAAAAAATTGAAAAGCCTGCAGGTATTAGTAATCCGAAAGACTTCCGTAATGAAATTGTAAACTTTGTACTGCGTGCTAAAGCGAATAATTCTGGTAAGAGCCCTGATTGGCGTAGTTATGAAAAACTGCGCACAGTTATTGAAAAGAAAATGTTTTCCAATACCGAGGATTTATTACCGGTTATTTCATTCAACGCCAAGGCCTCTGCACAAGACAAGAAAAAGCATGGAGATTTTGTGCAACGTATGGTGGAGCGCGGGTACACGGAGAAACAAGTACGCTTGTTGTCTGAGTGGTACTTACGTGTGAGAAAATCGCAATAGTTTTAAGTAGAGTCGTCATCCGGGCTACGCGAGGATGACGACTTCCTGTTAAACCAGCGATAGATGCTAAAGAAAGTTTTAATTTTCTTTGATAAGGGTTGAGCATGAGTTACATCATCGACAGACGTCTTAATGCTAAACACAAAAGCGCTGTTAATAGGCAACGATTTTTACGCCGTTACCGCGATCAAATTCAAAAATCCGTTTCAGATGCTGTTAGTAGCCGTTCCATTAAAGATATCGATAAAGGCGGAAAAGTTAGTATTCCTACCAAGGATATTGGTGAACCTGTGATTCACCATGGTAATGGTGGGCACAACACACGAGTTTTGCCAGGCAACAAACAATTTTCCACTGGTGATAGAGTTAATCGACCAGAGGGTGGAGCAGGGGGTGGCGGTGGAAAAAACGCCAGTGATTCGGGTGAAGGTGAAGATGATTTTTCATTCACATTGTCCCAGGAAGAATTTTTAGATTTTATGTTTGATGGCCTGGAATTGCCCAATCTAATTAAACGGCAGTTATCCGGCATTGAAGAATTCAAAAAAGTGAGAGGCGGTATTGCTAACGAAGGGCAACCTGGTCGTATCAATATTGTACGTTCTTTGCGTGCAGCCAATATGCGTCGTATTGCACTTACAGCGGGAAAGCGCAAACGTTTGCTTGAGCTGGAAGAACAGCTAGATGCGATTGATCAACAAGAAGAATCAAGTCGTGATTTGTTGCTGAGAGAAGAGCTTATCGCAGAGATGGCAAAAATTTCTAACGCCATTAAGCGCACACCATGGCTCGACACGTTCGACTTAAAATACAATCTGCAAATAAAGCAACCAATTCCGCGTTCGAAAGCAGTTATGTTTTGTATTATGGATGTATCTGGGTCAATGGATCAGGCCACTAAAGATATTGCCAAACGTTTTTTTATTTTGTTGTATCTATTCTTGCAGCGAAATTATGAAAAAACTGAAATTGTTTTTATTCGCCATCACACCAGCGCCAAAGAAGTTGATGAAGATGAATTTTTTCATTCACGCGAAACGGGCGGTACCGTAGTGTCCAGTTCTTTAAAACTTATGAAAAGTATTATTGAAGACCGCTACTCGCCTAATGAATGGAATATTTATGGCGCTCAGGCCTCAGACGGTGACAACTGGGGTGATGATTCAGCAAGTTGTAAAGAGTTGATGAGTGATCATCTCCTGCCCTTGTGCCAATATTATTCGTACATTGAAATTACTCCACATGACCATCAAGCGCTGTGGCGTACCTATGAAGAGGTACATGAGGCATACCCGGATAAATTTTCGTTGCAGCACATAATTGGCGTTGAGGATATATACCCCGTCTTCCGTGAGCTTTTTCATAAGAAGGTCGCATGAAACAATCCAAACTCAGTTCATCGCTTTTATTCACTTCTTCAGAGTGGAGTTTTGATTTAATTCGCGAATGTGATCAGGCCATAGGTGAGATTGCTAAAGAATTTGGGCTTGATACTTACCCGAATCAAATAGAAGTTATCAGCTCCGAACAAATGATGGATGCCTATGCTGCGGTTGGTATGCCTATTGGGTACCATCATTGGTCTTACGGTAAGCAATTTTTGAGTACAGAAAATTCTTATAGGCGTGGTCAAATGGGATTGGCCTACGAAATTGTTATTAACTCCAACCCCTGTATTGCTTACTTGATGGAAGAAAATAATATGACCATGCAAGCGCTGGTTATCGCGCATGCTTGTTATGGTCACAATTCTTTTTTTAAAGGCAATTATTTATTCAGAACCTGGACTGACGCTGATTCCATTATCGATTACTTGGTATTTGCGAAAAACTATATTAGCAAATGCGAAGAACGACATGGTATTAGCGAAGTTGAATCGATTATTGATTCATGTCACGCGTTAATGAATTACGGCGTGGATCGTTACAAACGCCCGTATCCTATATCTGCGCATGATGAAGAGTTGCGTCAGGTTGAGCGAGCGGAATATTTGCAAAAGCAAGTAAATGATTTATGGCGCACTATTCCAAAATCTGCGGGTGGAAAAGCAGAAAAAAATACGCCGCGATTTCCGTCAGAACCGCAAGAAAATATTTTATATTTTCTGGAAAAAAATTCGCCATTGCTTGAACCCTGGCAGCGCGAAGTTATTCGTATAGTACGAAAAATTGCCCAATATTTTTATCCGCAGCGGCAAACACAAGTGATGAACGAAGGTTGGGCATGCTTTTGGCACTATACCTTGCTTCATGAAATGTATAATCGTGGTATGGTTAGTGACGGATTTATGCTGGAATTCTTGCAATCTCATACCAGCGTTATTGCTCAACCTGCCTATGACAGCCCGTACTTCAGCGGGATTAATCCCTACACGCTGGGTTTCGCGATGATGATGGATATTCGCCGCATCTGTGAAAACCCTACCAAAGAAGATCGTGAATGGTTTCCAGATATAGCGGGTAGTAATTGGAATGAAACCTTGCATTTTGCGATGCGTAATTTCAAAGATGAAAGTTTTATTCTGCAGTTTTTATCACCCAAAGTTATGCGTGATTTAAAACTGTTTAGTATTGTAGATGATGATCACGAAGATAAAATTGAAATTTCTGCTATTCATGATGAGGGCGGGTTTAAACGTCTACGGGAAATCCTGGCGGGACAATATAATTTGGGTAATCGCGAACCCAATATTCAAATATATAGTGTCAATGTTCGCGGTGATCGTGCATTGACCTTGCACCACACCATGCATAACAGAAAACCTCTCGCAGACTCTGCAACTGAGGTGCTAAAGCATTTGCATCGTCTATGGGGGTTTGATGTTCATTTACATTCAATGGATGGTGATGAAATTAAACAAAGCTTTCATTGCCCTGAATTGGATGAGTAAAAATGATGTAAATGGTTCGACTGTTTTGCTCTCACCGAGAGCGGACTCGAGGTGATAAAAAAAGCCGCTTATTGGAGCGGCTTTTTCATTTGAGCTTAATTTATATAGACAACTTACAAATCATCCAAATATTTCTCAGCATCGAGTGCCGCCATACAGCCAGCGCCAGATGAAGTAATCGCTTGACGATAAATATGGTCAGCCACGTCACCCGCTGCGAATACGCCAGGTACGTTGGTTGCTGTTGCATTACCGTGTAAGCCGCTCTTCACGATCAAGTAGCCGTCTTTCATATCAAGCTGGCCAGCAAAAATATCGGTGTTAGGTTTATGGCCAATCGCGATAAATACGCCCGCAACATCAATTTCCTGGATGCTGTCATCTTGCGTACTTTTTAAACGCAAGCCATTCACACCTGAGTCACCACCGAGTACTTCTTCAAGTTGGTGATTCCAGATAATCTTGATGTTACCTGTAGCAGCTTTGGCGAATAATTTATCTTGCAAAATCTTTTCAGATTTTAATTTATCACGACGGTGAATCAAGGTAACTTCACTAGCGATGTTGGATAGATAAAGCGCTTCTTCAACTGCTGTGTTTCCACCACCTATAACTGCAACTTTTTGCCCACGATAGAAAAAACCATCACAAGTCGCACATGCGCTCACGCCACGGCCCTGGAAAGCTTCTTCAGATGGCAGGCCCAAGTATTGAGCAGAAGCGCCGGTTGCGATAATCAAAGCGTCACAAGTATAAGTGTTTGAACCTATTAATTTAAAAGGGCGTTCGCTCAAAATGGTTTCATGAATGTGGTCAAAAATAATTTCAGTATTAAACCGCTCAGCATGTTCTTGCATTTGAACCATAAGATCCGGGCCCTGCAAATCATGCACACCACCTGGCCAGTTTTCCACTTCAGTAGTGGTGGTTAATTGACCACCTTGTTGCATGCCAGTGATGATAACGGGCTTTAAATTCGCGCGCGCAGCGTAAATGGCTGCAGTGTAGCCAGCAGGGCCTGATCCGAGAATGATTAAACGGTGATGTTGTATATTGCTCATGGAAGTTCCTTAAAACTGTCTATCAAAAATAGTGGTTTTCACTAATGTGGGGAGCATAATAGGCGAATCTTGGGGACCGCGCAAAATTGTCTCTGTTAATGCCTGGTATTGGGCAAAGCTATGGGATTAACATGTAAACCCCGCTCTTTTCAGTTTGTATTTTATACAGGCATGTATTTATGTCTTTGACGCCAACCTCATCCATGCTCCAATCTCCTTGCATTCGTAATTGTTGTTTGGATGATGATGACATTTGTATGGGCTGTGGCAGAAGCATTACAGAAATAACGCAATGGAGTGTCGCGTCGATAGAAGATAAACAAAAAATTCTGCTCCTTGCCGCTGAACGCAAGCAATCAATTTTTTTACGTCAGCAAAGCAAATAGCCCTTCATCGCTCGCCTGCTAGGACGGAGTAATGTCATCTGACATAGATAAGAGCACATTCCAGGCTTCAGGGTTATGACGTTCAATTAATTGTTCAATATTTTCGCTACTGATTGGTTTGGAAAATAAGTAGCCTTGCAATAAATCCGCGCCGTGTTTGCGACAAAATTTGGCCTGTTCCTTTGTTTCAATGCCTTCAACAACTATTTTTAAGTTCAGGCTTTTTCCAAATACGATCATTGCACGTAAAATTCTTGCGTCGTCTGCGCTCTCTGGGACATCCTGAACAAAAGTGCGATCAATTTTTAAGGTGCGCGCGGGTAAGACTTTTAGGTAGGCCATGGATGAATAGCCGGTTCCAAAATCATCCACCGAGATTTCCACACCATAACTGCGTATTTGCTGTAATAATTTTGCAGTTCGTTCAAAATTTTCGACGAGTACAGACTCAGTAATTTCCAAGCCTATACAATGGCCGGGAATCTCTGTTAGGTCCAAATCATTTTTTATCGCTATATGTAAATCATCATCCGTTAGCATTTGCGCGCATACATTAATACGCACTGAAAAATCATCTCTGACTAAACCTTTTTTACGCCATTGCGATAATTGCTGGCAGGCTTTAAGTCGGCTACGAGAATCTATTTCAATGATTAGGCCAATTTCTTCTGCAAGGCTAATGAATTCACTCGGCGGTAAAATTCCACGTGTGGGATGATCCCAGCGAATCAAACTTTCGACACCAGTAATTTCCAGGGTTTTTGCATCCACAATAGGTTGGTAATACAACACAAAATGGTCAGTTGGAATGACGGAACGCAGTTCCTTTTCCAGACGGATGCGCTCCTGAACCTGGGCTTGAAGCGCTGACGAGAAAAAATGGTAGTTATTTTTTCCGTCACGCTTGGCTCTATACATTGCCAGGTCCGCTGCCTTTAACATATCCCCCGAATCTTGACCTGCCTCAGGGTAGGTAGCTACACCAATGCTTGCGGAAATAAACTGCTCGGTATTTTTTATCAAGAATGGAGGGCGTAATTCTTCAAGGATACGCTCCGCTAGTTGGACAATGCGCTCCTGCGATTCAAAGTTGTGGGCCAAGATGGCGAACTCGTCGCCACCCAAGCGACAAACTATATCTCCGTTACGAACAACATGAAGTAAACGTTTGGCTACTTCCTTCAATAACTGATCGCCCGCATCGTGACCCATGCTGTCGTTAATTATTTTGAAATTATCCAGATCGAGAAATAACAGTGCCAGTTTATCGTTAAGGCGATTTGCACGTGGGATCGCGGTACGTAAACTTTCGTCAAAGTAATAACGATTTGCCAGGCCGGTGAGAGAATCATTTTCTGCCAGCGTGCGTAAACGTTGATGACTCTCGAATAATTCTCGTTCAAGTAAATGACGCGTGCGGGCATGCACGATTGCGCGTGTTAAATGCTTATGAGAAATGTCGGATTTAAAAAGCACATCTTGCGCGCCGGCCTCAATACACTTTTGCTCAAGTTCATCATTTTCCATGGCGCCTGTCAGTATGATGATGGCGGCGTGATGATTGGGATGTCTCACCAACAAACGTAAGGTGTCCAGCCCATCCATATCTGGCAAACGGTAATCGAGTAAAACCGCATCGAAATCATCGGTTTCAAATTCCAGCAAGCCACTGTTGGCTGAGGATGCCTGGGTGATTTGAATATTCCACTCGGCTTTTTTAAAAGTCCGAATTATTGCCTGTCGATCAAGATCGTTATCATCAATCAAAAGCAATTTCATTTTGTGACTCCATAAAATTTACTGTGCGACAGTAACTGGTAATTCGACGATACGCCAATAGTGATTTAGTAAGCTTACGACTTGTAGGAAATCATCATCCATGCGTTGTTTTAATAAGTAACCCGAGACATGTTCGCGATAGGCCGCGATGATGTCTTCATCGGATTTCGACGTAGTGAGTACAAATACAATGTTGTGTGTGAGTGAAGCGTCTGATCGTAGCGCTTCAAGAAACTCAAGGCCATTCATACGTGGCATATTAAGATCTAACAAAATGATATAAGGCGCTGGCACCGCGTTTGAACGCAACATTTCCAGCCCCTCAAGTCCATCGCGTGCGCGATAAACAGGGTTGAGCAGTTTCAATTTCAGTAATGCACGCTTTAAGGCTGTAGCATCTATATCATCATCTTCAATTATTAAAAGACTAACTTCACGATAATCCGATGTCTGTATGTTCGGATACATTTTTTCAGTCATTCTCTTGTCCCTTGCGAATAGTTAATGGCCAACTGAAGCTGAAACAGGAGCCGCGCCCTTGTGATTCCACACTTACCCTACCGCCATAACCTTCAACGATTTTCTTTATCAACGCCAATCCCATTCCGCTTCCTTCCAGTTCATCGCGTGGTTTCAATGTTTGAAACATTCCAAATATACGCTGATGAAATTGTTCAGGGATGCCTGGACCATCATCACATACACTAAATTCAACAAATTGATTATTAACAAATTTTGAGCTGACTTGAATGATACCTTCTTGTTTGTCGTGATGTTTAATAGCATTAGAAAAAAAGTTTCGAATAATGAGTTCCAGGGGAGTGGTCAATGTGTCGAGTATGGGTAGAGAATTATTTATGACAAGACGCAAGCCAGGTTTATTATTTTGTATCTCAAAAATTTCGCTAACCATTAAATTCATGTCTACTTGTGTCAATTCCCCTTCCGCTTTTCCTGCACGATAGAAAATCAATAAATCATCCAACAATTTTTCCATGCGTTTAATGCGATTACGTAAAAGTTCTGTGTGACCTTTAACGGCGTCATGTTCACCACTGGCAAGATCCTCTTCAATCCATGAGGACAATTGTGCGATACCGCGCAAGGGAGATTTAAGATCATGTGATGCAACATAAGCGAAGGTTTCCAAATTTTTGTTGCTCTTCTGTAACTCTTGGTTTATTTTTTCTAATTCGAGTTTTCGGCTCGATAACATGCTGGCGGCTTTAATAGCTGCGCTGATATCGCGCTTAATCGCAGAAATACCGATAATATTTCCCAAAGGATCCTTGATGGGTGAAAGTGTGATAGATACATTGATAAGTTCACCGTTTTTGCACTTTCGTAAGGTTTCAAAATGTTTTATTTCTATTCCGGCTTGTACCTTCTGTAGCAGCATTTCTTCCTCATACGCAAGGTTGGGAGGAAAAAGTAATTCGGTGATGGGCGTTCCTATAGCTTCTTCTTCGGTGTAGCCGAACATATTTGTTGCACCGAGATTCCAGGTAGTAATAATCCCTGTTGGTGTTTTACTAATAATCGCGTCGTCAGAATACTCGACAATTGCGGAACGCAGCGCTTCTAAATTATGGATCCTGGCGAGTGCTAATTCCTCTCGTGTCACATCGATATTTGTGCCCAACATGCGTAACGTTTGAGTGCGAGCTTGACGCTCAACTTTTGCATTTGCATGAACATGCCTGATGGTTCCATCCGGTTGGATAATGCGGAATTTACTTAGGAAAGGTGAAAGTGTTGCAATCGATTCATTAAATGATTTTTCCATGTCCTTGACATCATCGGGATGCACACACTGTCTCCACGCAGCATAATCGTTTGTGAAAAAATCTCTGTTGCGTCCGTAAATTTCAAACATTGTGTCATTCCATATAAGCTTTCCCTCATCGACAATATATTCCCATACCCCTATCTGATTAATTCGTGTAGTCAATTCGAGCCGTTCACGGCTCTCGTTCAGCGCAAGAGTCGCGTTGCGACGCTCAGTAATATCAACAATTGACGCCAACACTTTCATCCCATCTTTACTGTCAACAGGTGCTAAACCGATTTCAATGGGGATTTCACTCCCGCTGCTATGTAATCCGAAAAGTTCGCGCCCCGCGCCCATGATTCGGGGTGAGGGATTATGGAAAAAATCGGCACGATAATAGGGATGCTTCCGCGCTATATGTTGTGGAATTAATTTCTCGATAGGATTACCTATGAGTTCACTTCGCTGATACCCAAATATTTTCTCGGCCTGCGCATTAGCTATTTCAATGAGCCCGAGATTATTCACCATGATAATGCCATTCGGCATACTTTCGATAACTTGCTCTAAGCGAATCTCCAATTCTCTGCGCGCATCGACGTTTTCCTGGAACACTTTTAGTGTTCGCGCCATATCCCCGATTTCGTTTGGATGATCTAAAAATGGAATAGGATTTTTCAGGTTCGCAAGGGAAAGCGCAAGCATAGCATCACGGATTTTCTCTAATTGATTGGTTAAGCTGCGAGTGATCAAGCTGGCAACACTAGCGCCAATGATTAAAAACCCTGTAACAATTACTACCATTAATTTTTTTGCATCATTTTCGGTGTTTTGAATAGCATTTTTCAGCTCAGTCGTTTGTTGCTGAGCTTGTAAACCTATTCGATTCAAAATTGATTCAAAAACTTGTACTTGTTCTTGGCCATCGCGAACTGTACGCTCTGAAAAATTGTGAATATCATTGCCAGCTAGTAGCGCGCAGGATTCAAGTACAAATTGCTTCCAAACAATAAGCCCCCGCGAAAGCTCATCCACTTTGTTAGCGAGCTCTGGTTCAATTTCTTGAATGAATGCCAAATCTCGGTGAATATTATATTCAGCCCTGTCTAGTTCTTCGGAGATGTTGTGATTCTTTGATAGCTCCGGTTGAATGGCAAAATTTTTCAACTGACGGTTGATAAGATTAATTTCAGATTTAATACGAAACGATGCATTATTAATTTGGATTGGACTTTCATATAATTTATGAGTAATTGCAGATACCGTGTGTATTTGCATAAAAGCAACGGAACCTATGGCGATAACAAGTATCGACATAAAACCGAAGCCGGCAACAATGCGATTAAAAAATTTCAGTTGGTTAAATGCATCAACAGCGACACGATAAATAATAATAATCGTTGCGGACGAAAATAGACTTATCGCAATCGCAGTTTGTATGGCCATTTTAATGCCCAGCCAAACAAAAGCAGGATCAACCCCCGCGCCATGACCGAGGATTGCGATTAAGGCAATTGTCAGTGAGGCTATATTTAAAAATACGATAGGAATTGTAAAAGCGTTCCGTAGTGAGCTTAATAAAAAAAGCGATATGCTCACTAACACCAAACAGATGGCCGTAGTCGGGGACATAAATCCACTAACGCCGTTAACCTGTTCAGTTTTAATAAACCAAAAGTTTACATTGAAAGATTTTTGACTAAATAGCTCAATAAGACTTACTGCACTCAAACTTAATATTATTAGGGCAAGCAATCTGGTCAGCCATAACTTTTTATGAATAAGTGTAAATAGCGCGAGACCCGACATTCCAAGGCAAATGGCAGTGTTATAAGCTGTAAGAATAATTGCGGTGTGATATCTACCGAATGCATTGGGGAAATGCCAGGCAAAAATTGCTCCGGCTCCCAAAGTGCACAAAAGTGAGGCGATAACAATTACGGTCAGAGAGACCTTGGAAGTAACTATTTGCAGCACGTTTTCTTGCGGTGTCATGCCCAGCTTCGCTTCCGTATTGTGAATAAAACATGTACATTTTGGCGCGTATACCTGCGCTTATTGAATTAGTAAAACATGGTTAAGCAAACCTGAAGTTTCGTCTAAATTTTCGCTTATCTTTTTAAAAGTGATTTGTCTGTTAATGCGAATATTTTGGTAGGCGCACATTGCGCTCTAGTAAGTGTATAACTTCTTGTAAAATAGTACAGAAAGTTCGAGATCAAATTATATTTCATCGGTTTAGGCGACTATTTGTTGTAATGGTTTGTAATTGCAGTAATTTGAAAAATGAAGTAATTGCTTTTGAATTTTTAGTTATATCTGCAGTTATGTTTTGCTTAGATGGAAAGCAATTTGGTTTTTAAGAATTCGCATGACGTTAATATTTTTACACCATAGAAATTTTGATTGTTACTTAGAACTCTTGCTCTTGGGTTTGTCGTAAAAATATCGCTTTTCTTTCTTCATGCTTTTTGAGGGTATGAGGTTTTGACGCTTGACTGTCGTTAATATTGTTTGTTGATTTCGGCTGTCGGGCAGACCTTACGTACAAAATCTCGTGTTTAGGCTGCGTCTGGAAGTTGCTTTTGTTACACTGCGCGCCTTTTTGAGTGCCGCTTTCCCAGGCCTCAGGTACTTGTCGAGGCGCCAAATATGTCTGCTACTAATTTTGCCAATATCCGCATCGTTCTCGTAAATACAACTCATCCCGGCAATATAGGCGGCGCCGCCCGCGCTATGAAAAATATGGGACTGTCCAGGTTATATTTGGTTGCGCCTAAAGAATATCCATCTGATAAAGCGGTTTGGCGTTCTGCCGGTGCAACGGATGTACTAGACAACGCTGTGGTTGTCGAAACGCTCGATGAGGCGATTAGTGACTGTTCTTTGGTGGTGGGCACAAGTGCGCGTGAGCGCCGCATTCCCTGGCCATTACTTGATCCGCGTGAATGTGGCGAAAATCTATGGGCTGAAGCAGGGCAGCATGAGGTGGCAGTTTTATTTGGTCGTGAGGATCGTGGTTTGACGAATGAAGAGCTACATAAATGTAACTACCACGTTCATATTCCGGCTAATGAGGAATATTCTTCGCTTAATCTTGCTACTGCGGTTCAAGTGATCTGCTACGAAATTCGTATGGCATTTTTGAAAAACACCGAGGGTAAAACCCTGCCTAATCATACTTGGGATATGCCTCCCGCCGATTCTGGGGCGCTTGAGAATTATTATGAGCATCTCGCACAAACCCTTGCACAGCTTGGCTTTCTTGATCCCGAGAATCCAAAACAGACCATGACCCGCTTACGTCGTATGTACAACCGGGTGCGAATGGATGGCATGGAATTGAACATCTTGCGAGGGGTATTAACAGCCATGCAAAACTACGTTTATTACACTAATAAAGTAGTCGGTAAATTAGGAATTGCGCCCGGTATTGATGCGCTAAGAGAGGCCGCGAAGGCCGATGACTCTACCCCGAAATCCTGACTTTACATCCGCCAAAATCAACCCCATAGGTTTTAGTCGTTGGAAAACATTTAATAGTTGAGTAAAATGGTAGGATATAGCAGCTTACCTACTTTCACTACACGGCATTGACTCCATCAGGATTAATCCTATGCGACTTACCACTAAAGGGCGTTACGCGGTTACCGCTATGTTGGATCTAGCGCTTCATACCGAGCATGGTCCAGTGAGTTTGGCCGATATATCGGCTCGTCAGGGAATTTCGCTCTCTTATTTGGAGCAACTTTTCGCCCGCTTACGTCAATGTAATCTAGTCCAAAGTGTTCGTGGTCCTGGAGGGGGGTATCGTTTGGCTGGTAATACGGCTGATATATCCGTCGCTCAAGTGGTAGATGCTGTTAGTGAGTCGCTTGATGCAACCCGATGTGAGGGTAAGGGTAATTGCCATGAAGGGGAGGTTTGTTTAACTCACCATCTGTGGGAGAACCTCAGTCAACAGATTCATAGCTTTTTAAGTGACATTAGCTTGGCTGATCTTGTTGAGCGTGGGGAAATCCAGGCTGTTAAAGAGCGTCAGGATAATCGTTTGCATAGCGGTATCAGGCCTGAAAACCACATCGCGATCAGTGAAATTTTGTAAGTGTTGTGAAACTCCTTGTTTTATATGTTGAGAAATTTGCGTGATTTTTAATTCTCCACAAATATCCTTCCGTAAACCTGTGTATTTGGATTATGCCGCTACTACTCCGGTAGCGCCGCAAGTGGCCGCCAAAATGGCTGAGTGTTTGACACTGGAAGGGAATTTTGCGAACCCGGCTTCTCGCTCGCATTTGTTTGGTTGGCAGGCGGAGGAAGCCGTTGAAAATGCGCGCGCGCAAATTGCCACTTTAATTGGTGCCGACACGCGTGAGATTGTATGGACGAGCGGAGCAACCGAAGCGAACAATCTCGCGCTTAAGGGTGCAGCAGAAAATTATCGCACTCAACATCCAACAAGTGGTCATATTATTATATCGGCCGTTGAACACAAAGCGGTGCTTGATCCTGTCGCTTGGCTTGAGCAGCAAGGTTTTGCTGTTACACGTTTATTGCCTGATCACCAAGGAGTTATTACACCGGAAAATTTAAAAACGGCATTGAGAGATAACACTTTTTTGGTCAGCCTTATGTATGTTAACAATGAGTTAGGCTGTGTTAATGATATCAAGGCGCTGAGCGAAGTTTGTAAGAGCCGCGGTATTTTAATTCATAGCGATGCTGCACAAGCCGTGGGCAAAATTGTTGTTGATGTTAAAGATTTGGGCGTGGATTTGTTGTCCATCTCTGCGCATAAGTTTTATGGCCCAAAAGGTGTTGGTGCACTTTACGTACGTCGTGCCAGTGATGTAAAAATCGCAGCACAAATTCATGGTGGCGGCCATGAACGTAATATGCGTTCAGGAACTCTGGCAACGCATCAATGCGTTGGCATGGGTGAAGCAGCTGAGTTAGCACAAGCAGAAATGTCGAGTGATGCGGAGCGCATATCGCAGTTGCGCGAATTATTGTGGCAAGGCATTTCTGATTTGCCCAATGTAAAGCGCAACAGTGATTGTACACAAAGTGTAAGTGGGATTTTAAATGTCACCTTTGCCAATAATGGCACACAAGGTTTTGATGGTGAGATGCTTTTATTATCATTGCGTGATTTAGCCGTATCGAGTGGATCAGCCTGTAATTCGGCAAGCATGTCGCCAAGTTATGTATTAAAAGCCATTGGTTTGAGTGATACGCAAGCGCAGGCTTCGCTTAGGTTTAGTGTAGGGCGTTACACCACACGAGAAGAAATTGAATTTGCAGTTGAACATATTCGCAGCACGGTTACCAAGCTGTTGCGCACCTCTAATTAAGTAGTAATTGTGAAGAAGTAAAGAAATGTCTGAACAAGTCGAACATCTCATTAGAAAAGAATACGCTGCTGGTTTTTCAACGGACATCGTTTCTGAGACTCTCCCACCTGGTTTAAATGAACAGGTGATTCGCTTTATTTCTGCCAAGAAAAATGAACCCCAGTGGTTGTTGGAATGGCGATTAAAAGCCTATGAAGCCTGGCTTGAAATGACTGAGGCAGAATGGGCGCACGTTAAATACGAAGATATAGATTTTCAATCGATCTCATTTTATTCCGCGCCTAAATCAATGGATGAAAAACCAAAAAGTTTAGATGAGGTGGACCCGGAATTATTGCGCACCTATGAAAAGCTCGGCATTCCTTTGCATGAGCAAGCAGCACTCGCGGGCGTTGCTATGGATGTTGTTTTTGATTCGGTGTCTGTAGTCACTACTTTCCGTGAAAAGTTATTGGAAGCGGGTGTTATTTTTTGTTCCATCAGCGAAGCGGTGCATAAGTACCCGGAATTGGTAAAAAAATATATCGGTTCAGTGGTACCACAAAAAGACAATTATTATGCTGCGTTAAATTGCGCAGTATTTTCAGATGGTTCTTTTGTTTATATTCCCAAAGGCGTGCGCTGCCCGATGGAATTGTCAACTTATTTCCGCATCAACGAGCAAAACACTGGTCAATTTGAGCGTACCTTAATTATTGCCGATGAAGGTTCGCACGTAAGTTATCTCGAAGGATGCACCGCGCCCATGCGCGACGAAAATCAACTGCATGCCGCAGTGGTTGAATTGATTGCGTTGGATAACGCTGAAATTAAATATTCCACTGTACAAAACTGGTACCCCGGCAACGAAGAGGGCAAAGGTGGAATTTACAATTTTGTAACCAAGCGCGGTGTGTGCCATACCAATGCAAAAATTTCCTGGACCCAAGTTGAGACGGGTTCTGCAGTTACCTGGAAATACCCAAGCTGTATTTTGCGGGGCGATAACAGCGTAGGTGAATTTTATTCCGTAGCGCTTACCAATAATTATCAGCAAGCCGACACCGGCACCAAGATGATTCACATTGGTAAAAATACGCGTTCTACCATTATTTCCAAAGGCATCTCCGCCGGAAAAAGCTCAAATGCATATCGTGGCTTAGTGCGCATGAACCCCGGCGCAGAAGGCGCACGCAATTACACACAATGCGATTCGCTGTTAATCGGCGACAAATGCGGCGCGCATACTTTTCCATACATAGAAAGCAAAAACCCAACCGCCGTCATCGAACACGAAGCAACCACTTCAAAAGTAAGCGATGATCAACTATTCCTATGCCAACAACGCGGCCTTGATGCGGAAAAAGCAGTATCTATGATCGTGAATGGATTTTGTCGCGAAGTGTTTAAAGAATTGCCAATGGAATTCGCAGTTGAGGCTGGAAAATTATTAGAAGTGAGTCTTGAAGGCTCGGTCGGATGATTTAATTACCGTCCGTTGATGTGTCGAAGTATTTTGATCCTGGGTCTGCTGTACCGTTCCTCCTGAGCGCGAAGCAGTCGAAGGATTTGCACTAAGACCCTTCGACCGCTTCGCGCTTAGGGCGAACGTGCCTCAACAGGCTCAGGATGAGCGGAAAAGTTTAAGTAAGCTTATTTGTTTTAGACAAAAATTATTGGATTGAAAACTTTATGTTACGTATTGAAAACCTGTTTGCCAAAGTAGAAGAAAAAGACATTCTGAAAGGTTTAAGTCTTACCATTAAACCTGGTGAAGTCCACGCTATTATGGGCCCAAATGGCTCGGGCAAAAGCACGCTTGGAAATGTATTGTCTGGACGCGCTGGCTATGAGGTTACTGGTGGAACGGTTGAATTCAAAGGTAAAAATATATTTGAGCTGGAAATTGAAGAGCGTGCTCGTGAAGGTTTGTTTTTGGCATTTCAATATCCGGTGGAAATTCCGGGTGTTAGCAATATGGAATTTTTAAAAGCTTCTGTCGATGCGAAACGTAAATATCACGGGCAACCGGAATTATCTGCCGTTGAGTTTATGAAACTCGCGCGCGAAACTAGCAAGCGTGTAAGCCTTGATCCTACCTTTTTAAAACGCGGTGTGAACGAAGGTTTTTCGGGCGGTGAAAAAAAGCGTAATGAAATTATGCAAATGATGTTACTCGAACCAACGCTATGCATCCTCGATGAGACTGACTCAGGCTTGGATATTGATGCATTACAAGTTGTTGCAAACGGTGTAAACGCCATGCGCGCTTCCGATCGTAGTTTCATTGTAGTTACTCACTATCAACGTCTACTTGATTATATTGTTCCCGACTATGTGCACGTATTGGCGAATGGTCGTATTGTAAAAACAGGCGGCAAAGATCTAGCGCTTGAGCTTGAAGAAAAAGGTTATGCCTGGCTCGAAGGAGAGGCGGTATAAAAATGGCCGATTTCCAGCAACAAGCTTTAACTCTCGCCTCGCAACAAAAAAGCCCTGCGTGGTTGTCAACTTTACGTTCCCAAGCGGCAAACGACTGGCAAAATGTGCAGTGGCCAACGCGAAAAACTGAGCATTGGAAATATACCTCGCTTGCATCGCTGCAAAAAAATACGTTGGGATTGGTGAATGCTTCATTAGGTACATCAGGCAATGATTGGAAAAATAGTGTTGAGTTTATAGATATTGATGCAATTCGCTTGGTCTTTGTGAATGGCGTTTTCGATGCAGAAAATTCAAGTGTTCTACCAGAAAATGTTCAGCTTTTTTCACAAGTTAACTCCCTGCAACAAAAAATTATTGAACAGAATCTGGGGCGGGTCGTAGAAGGTCAGGAGCATTTATTTGCCACGCTCAATAGCGCTTGGTTAGACGATGGCATCCTTGTGTATGTACCGCGCAATCAAAAACTTGAGCAGCCAGTTTATGTGGTGCAAATTTCCACCGCAGGCGAGCAAACATTGTCGGTAAATCAGCGACTGTTAGTCGTGTTGGAAGATTCAGCTCAAGCTGAAATTATTGAGCATTTTGTCTCTACTTCTGAACAGCAAAATAGTTTTGTTAATGCGCTCACGGAAATTGTGGTTGGCGATAATGCGCAGCTTCAACACTATCGTCTAAATTTGGAAGAAGAAAATATTCAGCATTTGGGTGCCGTCCATGTTGATTTGCTGCGTAACGCTCGCATGCGTGGTTTTACCCTGGCTTTGGGAAGTAAGTTAAAACGCATCGATTACCAAATTAATCATCGCGGCCAAGGCGCTGAACTGAATTTACAAGGTGTCTATCTGCCCCGCAATAATCAGATGGTTGATTACCACAGCAATGTGCAGCACTGGGTTCCGCACTGTACCACCAGTGAAGTGTTCCGTGGAATTATTGCGGATTCAGCGCAGGCGATTTTTAATGGAAGAATTTATATCCATAAAGATGCGCAGAAAACCTTGGCTGAATTAAGCAATAAAAATTTGCTCACATCTAACAAGGCCGAAATTAATACCAAACCTGAGCTCGAAATTTACGCAGATGATGTTAAGTGTGCGCACGGTGCAACTGTCAGCCAGTTAAATGCAACAGCACTTTATTATTTGCAAAGCCGAGGTGTGTCGCGCACTGAAGCTGAAGTCATGATGAGTTTCGGTTTTATTAATGAACTTTTGGAACAAATTTCTGAAGTGGCCGTGCACGATTATTTATTTCCGCGCTTGGCTGCGCTATTTGGGCGCGATCAAGCTTTGTTAACTATGGTAGATGAATAATGACTGTGTCGTCATTTGAGCAATCTTCACATGAAGCATGCATTGATGTTCAATCTCTCGGCGCTGAACCGTTCGATGTAGAGCAAGTGCGTGCCGATTTTCCCATTCTTCATCAAGAAGTAAACGGGCAGCCTTTAGTTTATTTAGATAATGCCGCGACTACACAAAAGCCTAACGTTGTAATAGATGCAATCAGCGATTATTACCGCACTGACAATAGCAACGTGCATCGCGGCGCTCATGCGCTTGCTGATCGTGCGACGGTGAAATTTGAAGCTGCGCGTACTAAAGTTGCAAAGTTTATAAATGCACCTGATTCCAAACAAATTATTTGGACGCGCGGCACTACAGAAAGTATTAATTTGGTCGCTGCAAGTTGGGGGCGTGCAAATTTAAAAACGGGTGACCGTATTTTAGTCTCTGCGATGGAGCACCATTCCAATATTGTTCCGTGGCAATTAATTGCGCAGGTTACAGGCGCGCGTGTTGAAGCTATTCCGGTGGATTCAACGGGCACTATTGATATGGACGCATTTGCCTCCATCTTAGATACAAGTGTGAAAATGGTAGCCGTCGGACATGTTTCCAATGCGATGGGCACGATTAATCCCGTTGCAAAAATTATCTCTGCATCGCATGCGGCTGGAGCAAAAGTTTTAATTGATGGTGCTCAAGCTGTTAGCCATTGGGCAGTCGATGTTCAACAGTTGGACTGCGATTTTTATGTTTTCTCTTCGCATAAATTATTTGGTCCAACAGGTTTAGGCGTTCTCTACGGCAAGCGAGAAATTTTAGAATCCATGCCACCTTATCAGGGTGGAGGGGAAATGATTGAAACCGTCAGTTTTTCAGGCACGACTTTTAATCAGTTGCCCTACAAGTTTGAAGCGGGAACACCGGATATTGCAGGCGTAATTGGTTTTGGCGCAGCGATAGATTATTTAGATAAGCTTGATCGAGAAGCTGCTGCTGCGCATGAAAAAGCGTTGCTGGATTACGCTGAGAAAAAAGCGCTTGAAACTGAAGGCGTTAAACTTATTGGAACATCCGCGCATAAAACCAGTGTGATGAGTTTTATGCTTGAAGGGGCACATCCTGCCGATGTTGGTGTCTTACTAGATAAGCAGGGTGTTGCTGTCCGCACTGGTAATCATTGCGCGCAACCGATTATGGATCAATTCGGAATTCCGGGAACAGTGCGGGCAAGCTTTAGTTTTTACAATACATTTGAAGAAGTAGATCGGTTATTTGCAGCGATTGAGAAAGCAAAATTATTTTTGTTGTAATCAAATTTACATATCTGGCCCAAGTTAGCGAATCAAGAGGTGCATCATGAGCGTCGAAACATTTAATCCGCAACAAGAATCGGTTTCTGTAACCGCTGCGGCAGCCGCGCATTTCAAACGTCAGCTCACTAATAACGCCGAAGCCAAGGCGGTACGTTTAAGTGTTAAACAAAGCGGTTGCACAGGCTGGATGTATGTCGTGGATTTAGTTCCTGAAGGCAAAGCGGAAGATTTACATTTGGCTTTGGGTGATGGGATCGAATTGCTGATTGATCCTGCTGCCTTAGGTGTTGTCAGTGGAACCGAAATTGATTACGTCACTGAAGGCGTGAATCGCCAATTGAAATTTAATAATCCGCGCGTAAAAGATTATTGCGGTTGTGGCGAAAGTTTTAGCGTTGCCAGTTAATTAAAATATTCTCTCCCAATTTCCTCTCGACGAATAGGGGGCATGGGCGGGTTTGATATTGAGAATAAATATGTCCGAAAGACGCATGGTAGTCGCACTTGCTGATTGTCCCGCACGTCGGGTTCCCGACGGTACACCGCTCACTATCCCGCAAGATACCTTCGTTACTATCACCCAAGCTTTAGGCGGTAATTACACGGTGACTTACCATGGACAAATGGTTCGGGTGGATGGCACTGATGCTGACAAGTTGGGGTTGGAGTCGGAGACCGTTAGTTTCCCGGAGCCTACCGACGATTTGATTAAAGAGGAGCAAGTCTGGCAGGCGTTGGGGACAGTTTATGATCCTGAAATCCCTGTCGATTTAGTCAACCTGGGTCTTATTTACAGCGTAAAAGTTGATCAAGCTGCAAAACAGGTTGCTATCAAGATGACGCTGACAGCGCCTGCTTGCGGCATGGGGCCTGTGTTGGTTGGCGATGTCGAGTATCGTGTTCGCAAAGTGCCTAATGTTGATTCGGTAAAAGTTGAGCTGGTATTTGATCCTCCGTGGGCGCGCCATATGATGAGCGAAGAAGCACAGTTGGAAACGGGAATGTTCTTTTAGGTTCCGTTATAAACAGTTTTAGATCTTTCTGTTCGCACCTTTCGGTTTTACGCGCATAATGCGCGCCCTGAATACGTTATCGGATTTCGTAAGCAATGACCCAATTTGGTATAGATGTAAGCGCCGAGGATATAGTGGAAACCCTCGGTTTCTTTGATTCCTGGGAAGATAGATACAAATACATTATCGACCTGGGTAAAGAATTGCCTCCCATGCCTGAAAGTCTTCGCACAGATGACCACATAGTGCGTGGGTGTCAGAGCCAGGTGTGGTTAGTACATGAGTTGCGCGATAACCGGTTGTTTTTTCAAGCAGATAGCGATGCCTTCATTGTGAAAGGCCTTCTTGGTGTTGTGTTGGCGGCTTACAATGGCAAGACCGCCGGTGAGATTCTGGCGCTTGATGTAGAGGCTTACTTCGCCAGCTTGGACCTCATGCAGCACTTGAGTTCCACCCGTGGAAACGGTCTCAAGGCAATGGTGAAACGAATTCAAGATACTGCTGCAAGTCTCTAATTTTCTGCCATTTTTTGGCTTTTGATGCGTATAAAAAGTAGCGCAACCCGCGTATAATCGCGGGTTTTGTATTTATGGGCCGTTGCGCTATTTTTGCCCACGCCTTTTTAAAGATCATTTTGGAGATTTTCATGGCTGTTGAACAAACCCTTTCGATCATTAAACCTGACGCAGTTAGTAAAAATTATATTGGCCAAATCGTCGCTCGTTTCGAAAAAGCAGGCCTCACTATCGCCGCACAGCGCATGTTGCAATTGAGTCGTGCCCAGGCAGAAGGTTTTTACGCTGAACACGAAGGCCGCCCATTTTTTGAAGGCTTGGTTGAATTTATGGTATCCGGCCCGGTCGTAGTTCAGGTTTTATCAGGTGAAAACGCTATTTTGTTAAACCGTGAACTTATGGGTGCGACCAATCCAGCCAACGCAGCGCCTGGTACTATTCGTGCCGATTTCGCGGAAGCCGTTGACAAGAACGCTGTACACGGCTCGGATTCCCCCACTTCAGCAGCACGTGAAATCGCTTACTTCTTTGCTTCCAGCGATATTATCGTTCGTTAATTTTATTGGTTATTTTTAGGTAATTCCCCATGGCCGAGCATAGTCACCCAATCGCGGAAACTGCGCCAGAAATATCGGCGGCGGTAGACGCGAGTGCAGCAAATAGCTCGGCCAAGGTAAACCTCTTGGGCATGTCCGAAGCCAAGCTCATCGCTTTTTTTGAAACTCTAGGTGAGCCCAAGTTTCGCGCCGTGCAAGTGCTGAAATGGATACATCAATTAGGCGCAGACAATTTTGAAGACATGACTAACGTCAGCAAAAGTCTACGCGCTAAATTACATGTATGCGCAGAAATTCGTGCTCCGGAAGTTATCAAGCAATTGGATTCTGCGGACGGCACACGCAAATTTTTAATTCGAGTGTCTGGCGGTAATGTTGTTGAAACGGTTTATATTCCTGAAGGCGATCGCGGAACCTTATGTGTGTCTTCGCAAGTGGGTTGCTCATTGGATTGCAGTTTTTGCGCTACTGGAAAACAAGGTTTTAATCGCGACTTAACAGCGGCGGAAATTATTGGGCAAGTATGGATCGCTGCTAAATCTTTCGGACAATTAGCAGTAAATGGCCCCCGTTCAGTGACCAATGTGGTCATGATGGGCATGGGTGAACCTCTGCTTAATTTCGATAACGTTGTCGATTCAATGAATCTTATGATGCACGACAATGCGTACGGTATTTCGAAGCGTCGTGTGACTTTAAGTACATCTGGTGTTGTGCCGCAATTGGATCGCCTCAGCCAATTTACTGATGCATGCCTTGCTATATCGCTTCACGCTCCTAATGATGAGTTGCGCAACGAACTGGTGCCTATTAATCGGAAATATCCAATTGCAATGTTGCTGGACTCAGCACAGCGCTACATTGCCGCTATGCCCGATAATCATAGAAAAATTACCATTGAATACACCTTGATTGATCAAGTGAATGATCGTCCACATCATGCGCATGAACTTGCAGAACTATTGCGTGATGTTCCGGTAAAAATTAATTTAATTCCATTCAACCCGTTTAATTTGTCGAATTACAAGCGGGTTAGTAATAATGCTTTACGCAAGTTTCAAGATATTTTAATTGAAGCTGGTTACATTGCTACTGTGCGCACCACGCGAGGCGATGATATTGATGCTGCGTGTGGGCAGCTCGCAGGAACTGTAAATGACATTACCAAACGTAGCGAACGCCATCGTGCACGTTTTGAAGAAGCTCAACCCATAAAAATTATTGGCTGACAGATCTGCACCTAGTATCTGTAAACTTAATACTGATGGAGTAACAGAATGAAGAATAATAAATTGCTGTTAAGTTTCAAAAATGTATTTATTTGTGTGGTGATGAGCGCATTAATGTTTGGTTGTGTATCTGAACAGATTTCAGGAAAAGAAAAAAAAGGCCCGGACAAATCCAAGTCGCTTGAATTGCATGTGCAGATGGCATTGGGTTACGTGGAAAAAGGCAATCGTGAATCGGCACGTCATCACTTAACGAAAGCTTTTGAGATTGATCACGACTCCGCGCAAGCCACAAATGCAATGGCGATGTTGTATCAATTGGAAGGTGAGCAAGCCCTTGCTGAAGAAAATTTCAAGCTGGCGATAAAGCGTGATAAGAATTTGACCATAGCGCACAACAATTATGGTGTTTTTCTTTACAATCAAAAACGTTATCACGAAGCCTTTGCGGAGTTCGAGTTGGCAGCGGGGGATTTGGCTAACATGAGCCGCTCTCAAGCATTAACGAATGTAGGCCGTGCAGCCTTAAAGATTGGTAACGATGCGCGTGCTAAAGCTGCATTTGAACATGCTGGTATTTTGGATAGGAAAAATGCAGAAGCTTTTCTTGAGTTAGCCGATATCAATTTTCAAAATCAAGAATACGCCGACGCAAAAAGAAATTTGGATATTTATGATTCGCTTGCAGGTTTCTCGGCGCGCAGTTTAATGTTGGGTATTCGTTTAGAGCGAATATTTGGCAATAAAGATAAAGAAGCGAGTCTGGCAATTAAGTTGAAAAATAACTTTCCCTACTCAAAAGAACTTTTGGATTACCAGCAAAAGAATTTTAATTGAGGTTCCCTATGATTGAGAACTCCCAGGCTAACGCCGACGAATCTCAACCGATTAAGGACTTATCTCCCGGTAGTATATTGTTGCAAGCCAGATTGCAAACCGGTTTAACGCAGGAGCAAGTTGCAAAAGAACTTTACATGACTATTTCCAAGGTGAAAGCCTTGGAGACGGACGACTATAGCCGATTGAGTTCGGATACTTTTGCTCGCGGCTACATTCGTGCTTACGCTAATTTGGTAAAAGTAGATGTCATTGCGGTCCTGACTGCTTACGACGGACTAATGGAAAGTTTAAAGCCAGCTTCCGCAATGCAAAATCCGGTGACTACAACCGCAGAAATGGGGCAGCGCGGAACTTGGCAGTTTTTAATTGTTATAGCCGCATTTTTAGTCGGCTTATGGTTGATATCTGTATGGTTTTTTGACAATCACAGCGAGCCGGAATATTCAGCGCCGGATGCAAGCGTCCCCACTGCGACTTTGCAAACGCATGAATCGGTTGCGTCTTCGTCACTAAGTAATGTAGCTGCGCCTTCTGTCGTCGGTACTAAGTTGGCAACAGATGTTCGCAGTCCTGTAGAGGATGCAGGTAATCCTAACCTCGCGGCACCTGTGAGTAGTTCACCCTCCGTTGAAGAAGTAAATACCATATCAACCGCTGCGCAAACAAATGTGGATGTGAACGAAAAAAAAAATAGCCTTGATGAAATATCTTTCTCATTTCGAGCTGAATGCTGGTTGGAAGTAAGCGACTCACGAGGTGATGTGCTTGCAACTGAACTTGAGCCCGCAGGCGGAAAAATAAAACTCCTGGGCCGCGCACCATTTAATGTGAAATTGGGAAATGCGCCAGCGGCTGATATTGAACTAAATGGAAAAAAAGTTAATGTTGTTCCGTTAATCGGCTCCAACGTATTAATACTCAAGGTCGGCAATTAAACATTATTGCCAGTTGTTAAGGTAAATCTATGCATTGTGAATCACCCATTAAGCGCCGTAAATCGCGTCAAATTATGGTGGGAAATGTTCCTGTTGGCGGCGACGCTCCGATCTCTGTTCAGAGTATGACCAACACCGAAACTACTGATGTGTCAGCAACAGTGGAGCAAATTCGTCGAATTCAATTGGCGGGCGCCGATATTGTTCGAGTCTCTGTTCCTTCAATGGATGCAGCAGAAGCCTTCGGTGCGATTCGCAAACAAGTGAATATTCCGCTAGTGGCGGACATCCACTTTGATTATAAAATCGCGTTGCGGGTTGCTGATTTGGGTGTTGATTGTTTACGAATTAACCCTGGAAATATTGGTCGTGAAGATCGCATTAGAGCGGTGGTAGATAAAGCGAGTGATTTAAACATACCGATTCGTATTGGCGTAAATGCGGGATCGCTGGAAAAAGATTTACAAAAAAAATATGGCGAGCCAACGCCCGATGCCCTGGTTGAATCTGCGCTGCGCCATGTAGATATTCTGCACAGATTAAACTTCCAAAATTTTAAAGTGAGCGTCAAGGCCTCCGATGTTTTTATGGCTGTAGCGGCCTACAGAAAATTGGCTGCCCAGATTGACCAGCCTTTGCACTTGGGCATTACTGAAGCAGGAGTATTGCGCGCAGGCACAGTAAAATCGGCAGTGGGGTTGGGTGCGCTTTTAATGGATGGTATCGGCGATACCATTCGTATTTCGCTTGCTGCAGATCCTGTTGAAGAAATTAAAGTGGGTTGGGACTTGCTGCGTAGTTTGAAATTGCGTAGCAAAGGTGTGAATTTTATTGCTTGCCCGAGCTGCTCACGTCAAAACTTTGATGTGGTAAAAACCATGAATGAGTTGGAAGCGCGGGTAGAAGACATCACTACACCCATTGATGTTGCAGTAATTGGTTGCATCGTAAATGGACCCGGTGAAGCGAAAGAAGTTGACCTGGGTTTGACCGGCGGCACACCCAACAATCTGGTTTATATTGATGGCGAGCCAAATCACAAACTTTCAAATGAGAATCTGGTAGACAATCTGGAGCGGCTTATTCGGAGTAAGGCTGCAGAAAAAGCAAAAAAAATTGCGGAAGACGAAAAAAATATCATCGCTCGCGCATAAAATGCCAGTTGTAGATACTTGTAAAATCAATGCTATTAGTCATTGATAGTAGAGAAATTATTTTGAAAAAAATTCAAGCTATTCGTGGAATGAACGATTTACTGCCAGCTGATTCTTCGGCGTGGCAATACGTAGAAGCTGCTGTCGCTGGTATTTTGGGACGTTACGGCTATCAGGAAATTCGTTTTCCTATTTTAGAATCGACAGATCTTTTCAAACGTTCCATCGGTGAAGTGACTGATATTGTTGAGAAAGAAATGTACACCTTTGATGATCGCAATGGTGATAGCCTGACCCTGCGACCAGAGGGCACTGCGTGCTGTGTTCGCGCCTGTGAAGAACATGGTTTGTTGTACAATCAAACTCAACGCCTGTGGTATATGGGGCCGATGTTTCGCTATGAACGTCCGCAAAAAGGTCGTTACCGTCAATTCCATCAAGTTGGTGTAGAAACATTTGGAATGGATGGTCCAGACATTGACGCAGAAGTTTTATTGCTCAGTGCGCGTATACTGCGTGAACTTGGTGCGGCTCCATTTGTCACACTGCAGATCAATTCGCTCGGCGATTCAGAATCTCGTGCAAAATATAAGCAGGCACTCGTTGCTTATTTAGAAAATCATAAAGACAAACTGGATGCAGATAGTCAGCGTCGTCTAACGACGAATCCATTGCGTATTTTGGATAGTAAAGAGAGCAAGACTCAAGCATTGCTCGATGATGCACCAGTATTGCTGGATTATTTGGATGATACATCCCGTGTGCATTTTGAACAGTTGAAAATGTTGTTGGATGCAGGTGGTGTGAGTTATCAAATCAATCCACGATTGGTACGCGGCCTGGATTACTACGGTAAAACAGCATTCGAATGGGTAACTGATAAATTAGGTTCACAAAGTACAGTATGTGCTGGTGGCCGTTATGATAATTTGGTTGAGCAACTTGGAGGCAAAGCGACCCCCGCCGTGGGTTTTGGTATCGGTTTGGAGCGACTGGTACTTCTGCTACAGGCGGTTGATGCTATTCCAAAAAATTTGGAAAAAATTACGGATGTATATGTAGTTGCGGTGGGTGATGTGCAACGAAATGCATTTCAATTGGCGGAGACGCTACGCAACGAAATACCCGGATTGCGTGTTATCAGTCATTGTGGTGGCGGAAACTTTAAAAATCAGCTGAAAAAAGCCGATAAGAGTACAGCAGATTTAGCATTAATTTTAGGTGAAGATGAAGTTGCAAAAGCAGTCGTAGCAGTAAAGTTTCTTCGCGATGACCAGCCACAGCAAATCATATCGCTGAATGAGATTGTTAATTTTTTTAAAAAGCGTGTATAAATTTTTAGTTAATATGAATTATTAGGAGTTCATTGTGAGCGTACATTTGACAGAAGAAGAACAATTAGAAGTATTGAAACGCTGGTGGAGAGAATACGGCAAGTTAATAATGGCTGCTGTGGTAGCGTCGGTCGTATCTTATTTTGCGTGGACTACCTGGCAAGAGAAAAGTCATGCGAAAAAAGAATCAGCTTCTACACAATATGACGCCTTGATTAAGGTATTAAATGTTGGGCCTGATAAAAAACTTTCAGATGCCGAAAAAAATACAGCGGCAACGATTGCAAATGAGCTGAAAGAAAAAAATGGCAAAAGTTTGTATGCACAAAGCGCTGCGTTCTATCTGGCCAAAGATGCCGTCGAGTCCGGTAATCTCGATAAAGCAGTAACTGAGTTGCAATGGATTTTATCTTCCAAGCCTGATATTGCTACTGCGCAGCTTGCACGCGTCCGTTTAGCGCGTGTCTATATTGCAAAAGGTGCTTTGCCGGAGGCCCAGGCGCAGCTTGCGGAAGAACCTAGTAAAGCATTTGCTTCCGAATACGCAGAAGTTTTGGGTGACATTTTAAAAGCAAAAGGCGATAGAGACGCTGCGGCAACTGCCTATAAAAAAGCGTTAGAAACCACCGACCCACAACAACAAGAACGTGCGATGATTTTGCAAATGAAAGCCGATGAATTAAAGTCACCTCAGGCAGTTGTTGAGGAGAAAGCCCAATGAGGCACTTGAAGTGGAGCATATTGCTCTGTGCCATATTAATGTCTGGTTGTTCTTTTTTTGCGAAAAAAACCGGCCAGGAACCTATGGAGTTGGACAGCTTTAAAGCGACGGCCAAGCTCAAAGAAGTTTGGAGCCGCGGTGTGGGTAACGGGCAAGGTATAGGTTTGACGCAACTCACTCCTGCGATTGATGGCGAAAAAATTTATACCGTTGATCATGAGGGAATTGTCACTGCTTTAAATAATCAATCCGGCAAAAAACTTTGGTCAAAAAAAGTGACGAAGAATTTTACCGGATGGGCTGGCAATGTGGTTTATGCTTTTAAAGAGAAAGATCTGAACCCAGGCATCACTGGCGGAATTGGTTACGCAGATGGTCATCTTTACATCGGTAATTATGCGGGCGAGCTGATTGCACTTTCTGCAGCTGATGGCAAAGAAGTTTGGCGTAAGCAATTGAAAGGTGAAATTTCTTCTGTTCCGCAAAGCAACGGACAAGTTGTTGCTGTGCAAACAATGAATGGCAAATTATTTGTAGTTGATGCCAAGACGGGTGAAGACAAATGGTTTTTTGAAAACCCGCCACCTGTTTTAACCTTGCGCGGTTCCGCAGCACCTTTGGTAACAGATACAGCTATTTATGCAGGTTTTGCCAATGGGCGTTTAATGGCATTCAACCCGGCGAATGGATTAATTCTTTGGGAGCAACGTATAGCCTCGCCAAAAGGGCGCTCGGAATTGGATCGCATGGTTGATATACATGCAAGTCCGCTCATGAAAGATGGTATTTTATTTGTTGGAACTTATCAGGGCCGCATTGCTGCTGTTGCTCGCGGTACGGGCGCAAATGTATGGGGTATCGACGGTTCGACCAGTGAAAATCTCTCTGCGTCAGATGATAAATTGTTTGTCAGCCAAAGTGATGGAAAAGTAGTTGCTTACAGTCTTACCTCGGGTGAGCAAATTTGGCAAAACGAAAAATTATTGCGTCGTCGTTTAGGTGGCCCGCAGGTATTCGGTGACTATGTTGCAGTGGTTGATTATAAGGGCTACATGCACGTGCTAAATCAATCTAATGGTGAGCTTGCTGCACATGATCGTGTCGATAGAAATGGCGTGCGAGCACCTATGTTAACCGATGGTAAGATGCTTTATGTTTATGGCAATGGCGGAGACCTGATGGCCTTCACCGCAGTTGCTCGGAAATAGATTTAAAAATCTGTTCGTGCGTAACCACTTAAGGGCCTAACAGTAGAATGGCCCTTAAGTGGTTGATTTTTTTGTAGCCTATTGTTTTTTTAATTCTTGCGTTGCTTTTTAATTAATTGATGTATTTATTATGATTCCTGTTATTGCACTTGTCGGTCGACCCAATGTCGGAAAATCAACTCTGTTTAATCGCCTTACCCGCAGCCGTGATGCGTTGGTGGCGGATTATGCGGGTCTTACTCGTGACCGCAAATATGGCGAGGGAACATTTGAAGAGCGTCGTTTTATCGTTATAGATACTGGCGGGATTAGTGGTGAAGAGGAAGGTATCGACAGCATGATGGCTGGCCAATCTCTTTTAGCGATTGAAGAAGCAGATATTGTTTTGTTTATTCTGGATAGCCGTGCGGGTTTGCATCCTGCAGATCATATGATTGCAAAACACTTACGCGTGAATAATAAAAAAACTTATTTGGTCGCTAATAAAATTGATGGAATGGATCCTGATATCGCGCTTGCACCATTCTACGAATTAGGTTTAGGTGAAATCTTCGCAACAACCGCAACTCATGGCCGCGGCGTAAAATCCATGATGGAAGAGGTCCTTGCGGATGTCCCCGAGTTTGTTGAAGGTGAGGCGGTTGAAACAGCTAAAGGAATAAAAATGGCGGTAGTCGGCCGTCCTAACGTTGGAAAATCCACGTTGGTAAATCGCTTGCTCGGTGAAGATCGTGTGGTGGTTTACGATGAGCCGGGAACAACGCGCGATAGCATCTATATCAATTACGAACGCTTTGGAAAAAATTACACCATTATCGATACGGCGGGAGTGCGTCGCCGGAAGAATATTGATTTGATGGTGGAAAAATTTTCAATCGTAAAAACCATGCAGGCAATTAGTGATGCCAACGTGGTGATTCTTGTTATGGACGCGAGCGAAGGCGTAGTAGAGCAAGATTTACATTTAATGGGTTCAACGATTGAAGCCGGGCGTGCACTGGTAATTGCGTTGAACAAATGGGATGGCTTGGATGAATCACATAAACAATATGTTAAAAAGGAGCTTGAACGCCGTTTACGTTTTGTTGATTTTGCCACTATTCATTTTATTTCAGCGCTTCATGGAACGGGTGTAGGCAATCTTTATAAGTCCATTGAGCAGGCCTACCAATCTGCAACTGATAAATTTTCAACCAATTATTTAACCCGAATTCTTGAAGATGCAGTGCGTGAGCACCAGCCGCCGATGATTCAGGGGCGACGCATCAAATTGCGTTATGCGCACCCGGGCGGACACAATCCGCCCATAGTTGTAATTCACGGCAACCAAACTGCCGATATTCCTAACCACTACACCAAGTATCTGGAAAAAACATTTCGTCGTGTATTAGATTTGCACGGTACTCCTATTCGCATCGAATACCGAACAACGGATAACCCTTATGCGAACAACAAACCGAAAGTAACGCAACGTCAATTTATTAAGAAACGTCGCATGGAAAATGCGCATTCGAATAGAAAGAAATAAGCAGTTCGCAAATTTAGGATGATTTACGACCCTGCTATTGCTTACCCTTTTGCTTTTATTCTATTTTCCTGTCTATGAGTAATTTACTCGTTATTTTAGTGTGTCTTGCTATTGGCTTGTTGTTACAAAGAAGTAGCCGTCTGCCAGAGTCCATGGCTCTGTCTTTAAATACTTATGTTATTTATGTCGCTTTACCTGCATTAGTATTATTTGAAATTCATCAGTTAACGCTGGACGCACGCGCTTTGTTACCGATTGTCTTTGCGTGGCTAATGATGTTTGCGAGTGCTTTATTTATTTGGTTTTTTGCAAGACGCGCAAGATGGTCACGGCCAGTTACCGGCGCACTGATGCTAACAGTACCGCTGGGCAATACAGGATTTCTGGGTATCCCGTTGATTGAAGCTTTGTTGGGAAAAGAAGCAATTCCTTATGCTATTCTCTACGATCAATTCGGTACATTTGTTGCTCTAAATACCTACGGTAGTTTCGTAGCAGCTTATTACAGTGGGAATGTTACATCGGGAAAAAACCTTATAAGAGCAATTGTGAGTTTCCCACCTTTTATTGCACTTATTTTTGCTTTCATTTCTTTGCCGTTACATTTTTCAGACTGGTTTTCTACTGTGTTGGAGCGAATCTCATCTACACTAGTACCAGTAGTGATGGTAGCGGTTGGTTTGCAGTGGCGTTTGCGGCTGGAGCGCGAGTTTGTTGCTCCCCTGGCGTTGGGCTTAGTGGCCACCTTGGTGCTGACACCGTTGTTGGCCTGGACAATATTGCATTTGTTGGGGATTACTAATCTTGCAGCGCAGGTAGTGGTATTAGAGGCGGCCATGCCCGCAATGATATCTGCAGGTGTGCTGGCGGTTAATTACCAATTGGCTCCGCGTTTAGCATCCAGTTTGGTTGGTTATAGTTTGTTGTTGTCGCTTGCGACAGTATGGGCATGGAGGCAATTTATATAACAACGTTTCGCGGGTAATAAATGTTAAAACTTATAAGTAATAATAAAATAAATAAATACGACCCCTTGATTGTTGATGCCTATATTTTTCGCCTGGCATCAATCAGCAACAAGTGTGGCCTCGTTGCCGAAGAAGATATCTACAGTGCGAAAGAGGTCTTGCTGGTTTCAAAAGATACCCCTATTACAGCTCAAATAGCGGCGGCAATTTACTCAGCACGATTACAAAAACCTCTTGAAGAATCCATTCGATTTGGTACTGAAATAACTGCAGCACGATTGGAACAACATTTTATTTCAGTCATGCAACAGGATGATCTGTTAACAGCCATCAATGAACACCAAAATATAGCGTCCTTTATCGGTAACTATTTAACTGCTTACGAAAAATTTCCGCTTTTAAAGCAAAAAATAACGGTAATGGCTCTTGCTATGCCAGAAACTTTTTTGCGTACGCTTTACTGTTCCTGGTTTTCTCTGCTCGTTGCAAAGGAAATGCGGTTCAGTGAGAGAGGATGTGTGGATGTATTCCTGGCAGCTTTGAGTCATGATATTGGCATGTTACATTTGGACGCACACGTCCTGGAAAAAAAATCGCAGTTGTCACCTCATGAATGGAATCACATTCAGGACCACGTTGCTATTAGTGCCGCTTTGTTAAAGCAGATGCAAGGTATGCCCGTCGATGTAGTTGAAGCCGTTTACGAACACCATGAGCGTTGTGATGGAACCGGCTATCCGAAAGGAAAGGTTGAAAGCGAATTAACATACGGTGGAAAAATTGTGGGATTGGCCGACTCTCTCATAGGTATCTATCGCAATCGTTTTCAGCATGAGCGCAATTGGCGCGATGTGATACCCGTCATTCAAATGAACGCCCAGGCTTATTTTTATCGTCACGACGAAATTTTGGCTGTTATTTGGCGGCGCAGTGAAATGCCTTTTAAAAATATTGTGCAAGGCGATGATTTACCGGATTTTGTTGAGCGCTTACTAAAAGAAAATACCCGATTAAATGCCTGGTTTGAAATATTGCGGGAAAGTTTGCTCTCCATAGGCTTTACTCACGGTGATCGACGCCTGCATGCATTGCAAAATATTATGTTGCATGTAACAACTTCGGTGAAAGGTTCTGGCGTATTTGGTGCTGAAATGGATCAGTGGTTAAAAACCTGGGAGCTTAATAAAGATGATGATACCTATCGACGAATTGAAACCGCGCACATTCAGCAACAGGAAATTTTATTCCATTTGCAGCGACTAAATCGTATGTTGCAATTTTACCTCGATTCAGATCATTTCAAAAAATTGGAAATCAAGGAATCGCTCTTAAAAACTCTAGCAAAGGTAAAAGAGTTCACGGTATAAATTCACCCGTTTTCGCTACGGGTGAATTTGGATTGAAAGGTTAATTCTTGTTACTGTTGATGCCAAAAGGGTTGTCCAATGGTTGGAGTGCTTGGGCTGGCTGTTTGACGTTTTTGCATGAGTCCTGCTTTAAAAGCTTTTCGCCCCGCATCTATCGCATCGGCAAAAGCTTCTGCCATCAAAGGCGGATTGTGCGCTTTAGCCACCGCGGAATTAAGCAATATTCCATCAAAACCCATTTCCATCGCTTCAGTCGCCTGTGATGGGGCGCCCAGACCTGCATCAATAATCATAGGCACATCTTTAATACGTTCGCGCAAGGTGAGTAAGTTATAGCGATTTAATAAACCTTGTCCTGTGCCTATAGGTGCGCCCCACGGCATGAGTACCTGGCACCCAACATCTAACAAGCGCTTACACAAAATTAAATCGTCCGTGCAATACGGCAAAACTTTGAAGCCTTTTTTAATTAAAATATCCGATGCTTCTACCAAGCCAAAGGGGTCCGGTTGCAAATTATAATCATCACCAACCACTTCCAATTTTATCCAGTCAGTGTCAAAAATTTCCCGTGACATTTCTGCAAGAGTTACTGCTTCTTTTACGGATTTACAACCCGCTGTATTAGGTAGCAACCGACAACCACTTTCCTGGATGAATTTCCAAATAGCATCACCTGAGCGGTCCGCAGGATTTTGCCGACGCAATCCCAAAGTAACAATCTCTGCGCGCGATTGAACGATTGAATCGCGCATTAATTGTGGCGACGCGTAAAGTGCGGTGCCCAATAAAAATCGGCTTGAAAATGCTTCGCCGTACAGCGTGAAATCTTTTGCGGGTAGGGTAGGTTTGTAGCTCATGGTTAGCCGCCTCCAACAGGTTTAACAATATCGATTTGATCATTTGCTTCAAGCAATCGGTCTTTATAAGTAGAGCGAGGCACAAATTCACCATTAATGGCTACGGCAATTTTTATTTCACCGAAACCCCATTGCACTAGTGCATCGCTTAATGGAATTTTTTCCGCTATTTTTTTTGGTTCGTTGTTTAGGCTGATGTCGATCATTGGTATCTTCAAGAAAATGTTGGTTCCAGGGTGTATACACGAGTTGAATTTATTGTCATCCCCGTAGGGGATCCAGCGACTGGCGAGCCAATGTGATTTTGATACTACATCAAAGTCACTGGATCCCTTGCGGGGATGACGATATTCCAAATAGAATTTTAATTTTAACGGTTAAGTAACTCACCAAATACTTTTTCTTCTCTCCCGAAAATATGCGCCAAGATATTTTCTACAACCGCAGGGGCTAACAAATAGCCATGCCGAAATAATCCGTTCGCGATAATCAATCCGCCCTGAATATCTACATGTGGCAAATTGTCCATGTAGGCTGGGCGCAAGTTGGTGTCCATTTCAATAATACGCGCTTCTGCAAAAGCGGGTGACAAAGTATAAAGCGCGCTGCTCAGCTCCAAAGATGATTGCAAAGTCATTGGCGAGCGATCCTCGCTTTCAATTTGTGTTGCACCAATAATAAAGCGATGGTTTGGCTTGGGCACAATGTAAAGCTGATAACGTGGATGCATTAATCGTACAGGGCGTTGCAAACGAATTTCTTTTGTCTCGACATGCAATGTCTCGCCACGCACTCCGCGTAATTCCGGATGTTGTTTTTTCGCGCCCAAACCGCGGCAATCTATCACCAGATCGAAATTTTCTTCTGCGCTTTCTGTAATAATTTTATTCGCATTTACATCAACAGGCGTAAATTCACGCAAGCTAGCACCGAGAGAAATAATTTCATCACCGATGGCGGCCAATAACTCGCGATTATCTACGTGCGCTTCTTCGGTGAGAAATAAACCTTGAGTGAAATACGAATTTAAGTCTGGCTCCAACTCTTTAATTTGTTGCTGATTAACGCGGTGATAGGTTTTGCAATCGGGAACAACAAATTGTAATTCGCGCTCAAATTGATTCAGTTCACTCACGTCCTGCGGATGCGCAATGGCTAAACTTCCATGCTGAAAAAATAAAGGTTTGGGTTGACGAGGAAGTTTAGCTAACCACAGTGGCCAGCGTTGCAACGCATATTGCCCCATCCGATAAACGCCTTCATCCGACACGACAGCTTCGCTTAACGGCGCAATCATTCCAGCGGCGGTAAACGCAGCAGCGCGATCTGTTTGTGGTGTAGTCGGTTTAAAACTGCCTGCCTCGAACAGACTAACTTTGCATCCCGACTGTAATAATTGCCATGCCAGCAAACGACCCAACAGGCCAGCACCGGCAATCGCAATATGGGTAGGATATGTTTGGGTCATTTTGCCTCGATGACATTTGAGGCTGAGATGCTATTTTTCCGTTCACTCTGAGCTGCTCGAGGGGCAGTGCGGTTCGACTGCTTCGCGCTCACCACGAACGGTATATTAAGCTGGGAGTTGGAATAAGGTAGGAAGGGAAAGCCCATAGATACCTTGTTCCCTCCGCAGGTCTCAACCTGATCAGGTTCTACGGATTGGGCCGAGCCCATCTCAGCCTCCGTATGCAGACACTAAATGCTGCACCAAGGCGCTCCGACAAGAAAGTAGGCAATATACCTACTGATGGTGGTAAGTGCAATTCGCCGAGGCATTATTCCCACTCCCAACTTCCCCTTTAAAAGTTGAGGGGAGCCGACGTCTACTTGTCATAGGGTCAAGCCAATCCCCTCCCTTTTTGAAGGAGGGTTAGGGTGAGGTAATATTTTCTACCACAGCAATAAATTCGCCCTTGGCAAGCTGCGTTTTTATCCTATCGCCCGGTTTGAGCTGTTGGCTATTAATAACAGGTATTTGTGTTTCGCCGTGAGTGACTAATGCATACCCACGATCAAGCGTTTTTAGTGGGCTGAGTGTATTCAGCATGCGTACCGCTGCGTTAAATTTTTGTTGTTTCTGCGCAAGCGAAATCTTTTGTGTTCGCAATAAGTTGTGTTGCGCCAGTTTAAAACGATGCTTTAATTGCGCGAGCTTAATCTCAGGATGCAACGGCTTTTGGCGAAGAATTAAACTATTCAGTCGATGTCGGTAAGCGGTGAGCGACTTATGGATTATATTTTTTAACCGCATTTCCAGCGAATCCAAACGCTGTGCTTGTTGCTCAAGCTTTTGTTTGGGGTGGCGCAAACGCGAACGCAGCCAATTTAATTTTTGCTGCAAGTGCTGTAACTTCCGAGTCATTGCATCTTCAAGCAAGACTTCAAAGCCAATAAATTTATCGAGCCAATCTTCACCATCCGGTGTAATAAGTTCGGCGGCTGCGGAGGGCGTGGGTGCACGCAAATCTGCAACAAAATCGGCGATAGAAAAATCAACTTCGTGACCAACGGCACTCACAATCGGCAAGTTGCTTGCAAAAATTGCGCGCGCGACGATTTCTTCGTTAAAGGGCCATAAATCTTCGAGCGAACCGCCGCCTCGTCCAAGAATTAGTACATCAAATATTTTTTTTTCGGCTAATTGGGCGCGATTTGCCAATTCAATGGCTTTAACAATTTGTGGAGCCGCTTCTTTGCCTTGCACGGCTACTGGAATGACGGTCACGGGAATACTTGGGAAGCGTCGTTCCAGCACATTTAAAATGTCGCGAATAGCTGCGCCCGTAGGAGAAGTAATAACGCCTATATGTTTTGGTAGCGTTGGTAATGGTTTCTTGAATTGCGGATCGAATAATCCTTCGTTGGCTAATTTTATTTTTAGCTCATCAAACTTTCTTTGCAGTGCTCCTGCGCCGGCTTCCTCCATATGTTCAGCAATGAGCTGATAATCACCACGACCCTCGTACAGACTTACGCGTGCGCGTAGTAGCACATGTTGCCCTTGTTGTGGCTTGAATCTCACAGTCATGTTGCGATTACGAAACATCGCGCAACGCACCTGGGCGTCGCTATCTTTAAGCGTGAAATACCAATGGCCAGAGGAGGGAATGGAAACGTTGGAGAGTTCGCCCTCTACCCAAAGAAGAGGTAAATGTGTTTCCAGTAATTGTTTCGCGCGACGATTAAGTTGTGTAACTGTCATGACTTCCCTTTCGGGAAGAGCGTCACGCTCAGGTGGTTGGGCAAAAAGATCTGATGTAGTCATGATCGCATTTTAGGGGATGAGCACTCAAAAGTCTTAAGTCGCATGTAAAAAACTGAACTGACTATTTATTTTCGACGGTTTTCAATTGATCCAATATTTTTTGAAAACGAGGATGATTACGCACTGGTTCATAAGCAGGATCAATACCGGCCCACAACATGGGTGCCTGACGCTCCTCGTAGGCAGCTTCAAGATGATCCAGGGCGACATCATATTTTTTGGCGGCTAGAGCGTAACGTGCCCAGGATAAAGGTGGTGAATAGTCGCCTAGATCTGCGTTAACTTTGTGCGTAAGTAACCATTCGTTAACTGCCTCCAGGCCTCCGCGCTTAAAATCCTGTTCTATTTCCTTGAGGGCATCTGCTGAAATGCCGGAGTCACGCATTAACCATTGCAATTGCGCGAAAGCTTTATCGCTATCGTTCATGCTCTTAAATATTCGCTGCGCAGAAATATGATAATAGCGATTATCCGGTTCGGTGGTCAGGATTCGATCCAGTTCGCGCGCTGCCAAATCGTCGCGCCCTTGCATTTGTAAAATCCACACTATATCGGGCACTGAATAATGTAGCGGGTTTAATCGGCGTGCCTGCTCAGTCTGCGCTAAGGCTTCGCTAAAACGACGTTGCGCCAAAAGTAATTGGGCGTAAGAAATAAGTACTGAGTCATCCTTTGGATTGAGTTGAATGGCTCGTAAGTAATGTTGTTCTGCAAGTGTGTAATCGCGCTGACACCAAAAAGTACTATTTGCTAATGAGTGATGTGCAGTGGCTAAGTCAGCATTTAAGGTCACCGCTTTTTCCAGTAGGCCGACCACCTCTTTGCAGTTTTCTTTGATTGAGATTTTATTATTCAGTAGCTGTATTTTTGCATTGGCAAGACCGACATATAGCTCAGCCGATTCACCGTCGCTAGCGATTAGGTCGCGAAATGCTTTAATGGCTAGACGCCAATTTTCCGGTTCGTTAGTGTTTAATAAACGAATGGCGGTTTGGTAGCCAATTGATGGCTTGAATAAGTTAGGTTGAGCTGCAGTGGTTGTATCACCACTTGTGGTTTCACGAGCGATTAGAGGTTTTTGTTTGAAATACAAGTGCGTAAATATGGCGAGCGCCAGTAAAACGCTTGAAGCGATTAACGTAATTCGCCAAATGTTTTTTGGTGCAGATGAATAAGTCGTTGTTGTGGTGAGAGGATCAGCGTCTGTTTCACCAGATTCCAATATTGGTTGGGCCTGGGCAATAAACTGATAGCCAACACCTGGAATTGTTTTAATAAATTGCGGTGCGCGCGAATTGTCGCCCAGGGCTTTACGTAAGTAGCTAACGGCAACTGCCAGACTATCGTCATTGACGACCTTGCCTTGCCAGATGGTTTTTATTACGCGTTCTTTTTGTAAAACTTCGTTTTGATGATCGATAAAATACGCTAACAGGGAGACTAATCTATTCTCCAATTCAATACTGACGCCTTTGTTGCTAAGCGTGTTCGTCTGTGTATTCAACACTATATCGCTGGCGATTTGATAAGCCTTGATGGTTGCTGCAGTAGTGGAACCTTTTTCAAGCATACATAATAAAACCAATCATGGCGTCGTACCTGCTCGTGCATCAGGTTGCGCAGATAACTCAAGATCGTTGGAAAGTAGCGTCCAAGCGCCTAAATGTCCAGTGAAAAAGCGAGTAAGAAGATTTAACTTAAAAGCTTAATAACTTCTTAATCATTATTAAAAATTCTTCATTATGATTCCTGGATACTGTCTATTAGCTTTGGTTGCTCCTTCACAACCGAAGTTAATTACTATGAAAAAAATGCGTCTTTTTAATTGTGTTTTAATCGCGTTAGGCTGCGTTTCAACAAATGTGTATGCTAAAGATGTAGCGGGTGATTGGCCCATGTTTATGGGGAACGCCGAGCACACGGGGGTAGCGGACGCTTCCGCAAAATACCCCGCCATGACCAAGTCGGCCAAGCCAGATTGGCAGTACTCGTTACATTCGCAAGTTACCGCTTCGCCTGTTGTCGCTGGTCGAGACTTATTCGTTGCGGCTGAAAACGGCAATCTCTACTGTTTTGATTTCATCACTAAAAAGTTGAAATGGCTATATCGCACCGAAGCGGGGATCGCCTCAACGCCCGCAGTGGCGGATGGAAAACTGTATTTCTTGAGTCGCGATGGTTTTTTCTATGCGCTTGAGCAAGCTACTGGCAAGCTGGTGTGGCGGTTTGCAACTAAAGGCGAGCAGCGTTTTGGTGTGGTAGGTGGATACGGACAACCCCCTTCATTTGGGCCGGTGCCTGACCCATGGGACTTTTATTTGTCATCCCCATTGGTGCATGACGGAAAGGTTTATTTCGGTAGCAGCGATCGCAATGTCTATTCGCTGGATGCTGACAATGGTGCGCTGGTGTGGTCGTTTGAGGCAGATGAATCAATACATTCATCACCTGCCTATGCCGGTAATAAAATTTTTATTGGCTCCTGGGGCACCAAGCTTTACGCACTGGATAGCAATACCGGCAAAGAAATTTGGCACTTTCAAGGAGGAATTGATTACAACGATGGCGTGATGATAGGGATGGCCGCTTCACCTACGCTGGATGATAAAAACGTTTATATAGGCGGGCGCGATGGCTTTTTCTATGCTTTCAAGCAAAGTGATGGTAAGCCGGTTTGGTCGCGTCCATATGATGCGGCGGGTAGCTGGGTACTTTCTACCGCCGCCGTTGACGATCAAAACCTCTATTTTGCCACTTCCGATACCGCCTTATTTGTGGCATTAGATAAAAAGACAGGTATTGAAAAATATCGTAGCGATACCCGCGTCTGGACCTATGCCTCACCAATTATTGTGCAAAATCGTTTTGTATTTTTTGGCACCATGACTGGCGAGCTGCATGGTCTGGATAAGGCAACGGGCAAAAAGTTCTGGTCTTACCAAACGCCCGAAGCTAAGGCGGACATCAACGATATTATTGATCCCGCAAAACGTACTTTGCGCGGCGAAAAGTTGTTTGGAAACGAGGTGCAAGTACAGGCGGGAATTGAATATGTTAAAGCCCTGGGCGCTTTTGTGGCATCACCCATCTGGGTTGATAATCAGTTAATTGCCGTTACCGCGAATGGCGAGTTACTGGTGTTTGATACACGGAAGCATGGTCGATAGCAGGAACAGATGAACATCGGCGGGGCTTTCCCTCGCCGAGCTGGTTAGCAGTCTATTTCAGGGGGACTCCATTTTAACCAAGGCCTCGTATAGCTTGAATTTATCTGGCTCATAAACACAAGCCCTAGTGTTTTATGTTTACCCTTGTGTCCTAAGTCGTTATAATTCCGCGTTTATTTATCGTCGGTTTTTACCGGTTTAGAGGTTGGTATGTTGCGAATTGCTGAAGAAGCCCTCACGTTTGATGATGTTTTGCTGGTGCCCGGTTATTCCGATGTAACCCCAAAAGATGTCTCGCTCAAAACCCAACTGACTCGCAAGATCCAATTGAATATTCCTTTGATTTCCGCTGCGATGGACACGGTAACCGAGTCGCGCCTGGCAATTGCAATTGCGCAAGACGGCGGCATCGGCATTATCCATAAAAGCATGAGTATTGAGCAGCAAGCTGCGGAAGTGCGTGCGGTAAAGAAATTCGAAGCTGGTGTTGTTAAAGACCCCATCACCATCGAAGCTGATGCAGTCATTCGCGACTTGATCGCGCTGACCCGCAAAAACAATATCTCTGGTGTACCCGTGATGCAAAATGGCAACCTGGTTGGCATTGTGACGGGGCGAGACGTGCGCTTTGAAACCAATCTGGCAGCTACCGTTTCCAGCATCATGACTCCAAAGTCTCAGTTGGTGACGGTAAAAGAAGGTGCATCATCTGAAGAAGTGCGCAATCTGTTGCACAAACACCGCATTGAAAAAGTATTGGTTGTGAACGACAACTTCGAGTTGCGTGGTTTGATAACGGTTAAAGATATTAACAAAGCTGAAAGATACCCGAATTCATGTAAAGACCCGGAAGGCCGTCTGCGTGTGGGCGCGAGTGTTGGCACAAGCCGTGACACTGATGATCGCGTTGCTGCTTTAGTTGAAGCGGGTGTAGATGTATTGGTTGTTGATACAGCCCACGGCCACTCGAAAAACGTGCTCGACCGTGTTCGTGCGATAAAAAAGAAATATCCGGATGTACAAGTTATCGGCGGCAACATTGCCACTGGTGCGGCGGCCCTGGCATTGGTTGAGGCGGGGGCGGATGCAGTTAAAGTCGGTATTGGCCCTGGTTCAATTTGCACTACTCGTATTGTTAGCGGCGTGGGTGTCCCACAAGTTTCAGCAATTGCAAATGTAGTCGCTGCACTAAAAGGTACTGGTGTTCCTGCTATCGCTGACGGCGGTATTCGCTACTCTGGTGATATCGCCAAAGCCATAGTTGCTGGCGCGCATGCGGTCATGATGGGTTCAATGTTTGCCGGTACCGAAGAAGCGCCGGGCGAAGTTGAGCTATTCCAGGGCCGTACTTATAAGGCTTACCGTGGTATGGGTTCACTCGGTGCCATGGCGCAAACTCAAGGTTCATCTGATCGTTATTTCCAGGACGCCAGTGACGGTGCAGAAAAATTAGTTCCGGAAGGTATTGAAGGTCGCGTTCCTTATAAAGGTGCCTTGACCGCGATTATCCACCAGATGATGGGCGGTGTGCGCTCAGCCATGGGTTATACCGGTTGTGCCGATTTGGAAGCAATGCGCACCAAACCAGAGTTTGTTCGAGTGACTTCTGCTGGTATGGGTGAAAGCCATGTGCACGATGTGCAGATTACGAAGGAAGCGCCCAATTATCCTATCGGTGGAAGATGATTTATCTGTATTAGATGGACGTAAAAACTCGGGCGTGCCCGAGTTTTTCATTTAGATACTATCGTCATATCGCCACGTGCGATTCAAAGCTGGGTCCCCGCGTATGCGAGGATGACGATTCCCAGCATTCAAGATTTACTTTTACGTTTAAACAGGAATCTGTATGACTCACGATATTCACGCACAGCGAATTCTTATTTTGGATTTCGGTTCGCAATACACGCAATTAATTGCACGCCGTGTGCGTGAAATTGGTGTGTTCTCTGAAATTCGCGCATGGGATATGAGCGATGAAGACATTCGTGCTTATGATCCAAAAGGAATAATCCTGGCGGGTGGCCCTGAGTCGGTTCACGAATTAAATTCACCGCGTGCACCGCAGGCAGTATTTGATTTGGGTGTTCCTGTTTTTGGGATTTGCTACGGCATGCAAACCATGGCCGAGCAAATGGGTGGGGCCGTTGAAGGCTCGAACATTCGCGAGTTTGGTTATGCGCAAGTCAAAGTTCTTGGTGACAGTGCGATATTCAAAGATATTAAAGATCACGTTGATCATGATGGTAGCGCTCTGCTTGATGTGTGGATGAGCCACGGCGACAAAGTCACTAAAATGCCAGCAGGTTTTAGTATTCTGGCCTCAACGCCTTCATGTCCTATTGCTGGCATGTACAACGAGACGAAAAAATTCTACGGCGTGCAGTTTCATCCTGAAGTAACGCACACATTGCAAGGTCAACGTATTTACGAACACTTTATTTTAAATATTTGTGGCTGCGAGCCTTTATGGACTCCTGCAAATATTGTTGAAGATGCTATTAAAAAAGTTCGCGAACAAGTTGGTACAGATAAAGTTTTATTGGGTCTTTCCGGCGGCGTGGATTCCTCTGTGGTTGCAGCACTTTTGCATAAAGCGATCGGCAGGCAATTAACCTGCGTATTTGTAGACAATGGTTTGTTGCGCAAAAATGAAGGCGATCAAGTCATGGATATGTTCGCCAAAAATATGGGCGTCACTGTTATCCGTGCCGATGCACAAGATCAATTTTTAAATAAATTGAAAGGCGAAAGTGATCCTGAGAAAAAACGCAAACTTATCGGTGGTACTTTTATCGATGTATTCGATGCGGAAGCGACTAAATTACAAGATGTTAAATGGCTGGCGCAGGGCACTATTTATCCCGATGTAATTGAATCTGCTGCTGCAAAAACCGGTAAAGCACATGTGATCAAATCACACCATAACGTGGGTGGATTGCCGGATGATATGGCATTCAAACTTGTTGAACCCCTGCGTGAATTGTTTAAAGACGAAGTCCGCAAAATCGGTTTGGAATTAGGTTTGCCCTACGACATGGTTTACCGCCATCCGTTCCCGGGCCCAGGTTTGGGAGTTCGTATTTTAGGTGAAGTGAAAAAAGAATATGCAGATATTTTGCGCGAAGCCGATGCGATATTTTTAGAAGAGTTGCATGCATGTGGTTGGTACCACAAAACGTCGCAGGCCTTTGCCGTGTTCTTACCTGTTAAGTCCGTTGGCGTGGTGGGTGATGGCCGCCGTTACGAATGGGTAATCTCACTACGTGCTGTCGAAACCATTGATTTTATGACCGCTCGTTGGGCTCATTTGCCTTACGAACTGTTAGAGAAAGTATCGGGTCGTATTATTAATGAAATTTCAGGTGTGTCACGTGTGTGTTACGACGTATCTAGCAAACCACCGGCTACGATTGAGTGGGAATAGTTTTTCCTGATTTAATCGAATAATAAAAAGCCGATCAATTGATCGGCTTTTTATTGGAATATCAATAAAGCGTAGATTGTATTCTCTGGGGTAACTCGCGATCATATTTTTCACCGTCAATGGTTGAGTTTGATAAATCGGCAAGTATTTTTCCAGGAGTTGGGATTGAGCGTAGTTGCGCTTCATTTTTAGCTTGCCACAAACCTGAACGATGAATCGCACGTGAGCATTGGAAGAAAACTGTTTCCACATGAATAACTAATACAGTTTTCGGTGGTTTACCATTGACTGAAAATTGGTTTAGCAGTTCTGGATCTTTTGAAATTATGGCTTCGCCATTAACACGGAGAGTTTCACCTAAGCCTGGCACCAAAAACAATAAGGCCACACGCGAGTCGTGAATAATATTCCGCAAACTATCCAAGCGGTTATTGCCACGCCTGTCAGGAATTAGCAGTGTTTTCTCATCTTTTATGTGGACAAATCCAGCCGCATCGCCGCGAGGTGATGCATCCAAACCCTCAGGTCCACTGGTTGCTAGAACTGCAAAAGGTGATGCGTTGATAATGACTTGATAGTGAGGATGTAAATAAGAGACTTCTTTTTTAATGGATGCCTCGCTGGCGGCATCATAAATATTTGTAAGTTCTTCGATCGTGGTTATTTGATGGGTCATACTGCTTTTACTCATTTAATACGTCCTATGCATAAATTGTAATCGCTAATAAGATTGAATTAATCTTCCGTAGGATGTGCAGGCGTTTCCAAAATCAATTGATAAAAAACGAAATCCAGCCAGCGGCCAAATTTGTAGCCTGCTTGTTTGAGTGTTCCTGCGTATTCAAAACCTAATTTTTCGTGGAATGCGATACTGCTTTTATTATCTGCATCTATAGCGCCGATGATGGTGTGAACGCCTTGATCCTTTGCTCTTTGAATTAACTCGTGTATGAATAATTTACCCAAACCTTTGCCGTGATGATCAGCGCGTAGGTAAACAGAATGCTCAACGCTGTATTTGTAAGCGGCCCAAGGGCGGAAGGTGCCGTAGCTTGCGAAACCGATAAGTTTGCCGGATTCATCAATGGTGCCAATAACTGGAAAATTTCCAGCAGCTTTGGTTTCAAACCATGCTTTCATGGTGTCCATGGTGCGGGCTTTGTATTCCCAAAGTGCGGTGGTATTTAAAATGGCGTGGTTAAAAATAGCGAGAATTTCGGGTGCGTGTAGCTCATAAGTGCAATCGATAAATTTCATGAGGCTTCCCTAAAATTTTGTAGATCAAAGCAGTTTTAAAATAAAATCCCATTCCGCTTTGGTTACGGGTTGCGTTGATAACCGGCTTTGTTTTATCAACACCATATTTTCCAGCTGGGATTGCGCTTTTATTTCAGCTAATGGAATGATTCTATGAAAAGTTTGGGTGACTTGTATATCCACTGAAACCCACCGCGGATTGTCTTGTGTGGATTTTGGATCGTAGTAATCGCTTTCAGGATCAAATTGAGTGGGGTCCGGGTAAGCGGTTTTAACAATTTTTGCCGTGCCGACTATACCGACATTTTTGCAGCTACTGTGATAAATAAATACTTCGTCGCCAAGTGCAACCTGGTCGCGAAGAAAATTACGCGCTTGATAATTGCGAATGCCATCCCAGCGGCCAATTTTTTTTGGCGCAGCATTGAGATGATCGATACCGTAAATATGAGGTTCGGCTTTAAAGAGCCAATAATTTTTGCTCATGCTATGCACCTCCTAAATGAGGTGTCGTCATCCCCGCAGGGGATCCAGCGACTTTGTTATTCACGGCCACTGGATCACCTGTGGGGATGACGACTTCCTTTATTGATTGTTTTAATTTACAACCAAGCACTCAAACGATCAGCGGTTTCCTGATTTACAATTTCAAGTGCGATTTTGCGTTTTGCGATATCAACTTCTTTTACCAATACATTTACTTTTTCGTCCAGCCGATAAGTTTTTCCTTCAATAGTTAAACTTAAACGACGTGAATCGAATTGTGCTTTTACATTGCCTTCACGTGGCGCAAGCATGGCGTAGCCTTCAATGCCCAGATCATCCAAACGCACACCTATACCATTTGAATTTACGAGCCCGATTGTACCCGTGTGCAGCGTATCGAGTTGCTGAGTCATAAACTGACACTGCAACCACAATTCTAAATACCGACAAGCCTGCCGCCCCTGATTTAATTGTTCCTGTAGCTGATTGGCTAAAGAGATTGAGTCCACTTCTTGTGCAGGCTCGCCACGTAAAATACGTTTGATGGCAAGGTGATTGTAGAAATCGTTGTAGCGTCGAATCGGTGAAGTGATCATCGCATAAGCGTTAAAACCCAAACCAAAATGCGGAATGGGCTCAAATGACAATGAGCCTGCTTGCAGCATGCGCTGTAAAAGTGAAAGCAATTGCGCGTTCTTTGGATTGTGGTTCGGGCTGTCTGACTTTGAATTGAGTCTTAACTCCTTAAAAAGCGTTTGGAATTTATCGAGTTGCGTCAAATCATTTGCTGTCAAACCTGCCGCAATTAAATCGGGTCGATCTTCGGCAATTAAACTGATGGCATCGTTTAAACGCTCAGGGCGAAAACCAATATGAGTTGAGAAAATTCCGTAACCGGGATTGCGAACAAATAATTCGCCTGCGCAAATATTGGTTACCAACATTGCTTCTTCGATCATGCGGTGCGCTATGTTGCGTTCGCGTTTATCGACGTGATCGATTTTTTTCTGGTCGTTGAGTATGAAAAAGTAATCTGGCTTATCGTCCATCACTAACGCGTGTTGTAAACGATACTCGGCGCGTTGCTGAGCAAAAGCTTGCAATACAACCAGCATTGTTTTTGCTTCATCACTTACATTAAAACCTGCATCTTTTAATGTTTTAACGCCGTTTAAGTCATCAGCTACTGCTTGATAGCTTAATTTAAAGTGAGACCGAATTTGTGCTTCAACAAATTCATAATCCTTAATTTCACCATCCCTCGAAATTTGCATTTTACAGATTAATGCCGGGCGCTTTTTTTCTGGAACGAGTGAATAAGTATCGTGTGACAATTCTGGTGGCAGCATTGTTATAGATTGACCCAACAAATAGGTGGTGCTTGCTCGCTCGCGCGCTGCTGCTTCCAGCGGGCTGTCGAAATCAATTTGCTTACTGGGGTCTGCAATTGCCGTTATTAATTCCCAGCCATTTTCATTGGCCGTAATAAAAATCGCATCATCCATATCGCGCGTATTTTCAGAATCAATCGTAACGAAGGGCAGGTGAGTTAAATCCAATTCACCATTATCAAATACTAATGGGGACCAATTAATACCGCTCGCCTGATTTTGCGCTGGTGCAGTCCATTCACTTGGCAATTGGAATTTGGCGAGAGTGTAGCGATTTTCAATACCAGGCTCATCGGCCTTGCCCAAACGCGCAATGATTTTTACTTGCGCTTTGCCATCACTAAAAGGGTGGCGCGCAATAGTACACCGAACAAACTCATCGACATTTAAACCTTTGCGATCCTGCGGTGGTACAAATAGCCAGCGATTGAAGTTATAGATATCAGGCTCAACAAAAAAATTCGTGCCTTTATTAACGTAGCGTCCAACAAATTCGGTGAGTGAACTACTTAATAGTTTTTCGAGCTTGGCCTCAAGTTGATCTTTTTTGTTGGTTGTTATTTCAACTTCAACGCGGTCATCCGGTAATACACGCAACATTTGTTCAGGGTCGAGAAAAGCTTCGCGGCCATCATCCAAACACACAAAACCGAAACGCTTAGTAGTGCCGCGTACAATTCCCTGAGCTATATCTTTACTGGCGACCAAATTGGTTTTTAATTGAGCTAATTGTTGCAGAGCTGAGTTATTGAGCATGAGGACAACTTAATAGAAGAAATAATGTGGCGAATCATAGCAGTATTTACCCGCGCTCTGAACAAAAGGCTGACAATGTTTATGAACCGTTGATTCGTTTAAAACACAGTTTGAATACTTGAGAATATGTTCGATTGATGAGCTACCATGGGCGTAGTATCGCCAAAGTTTTTTGACTAAACGGTTGTTTTTGCAGGTCTTATTGAATGGAATTATTGAACCAACTCATATTGTTTGGTGGTGCGCTGTTTATTATCAGTATCCTCGCCAGCACATTATCGCCTCGTATGGGTATGCCGCTCTTGCTGGTGTTTTTAAGTATAGGGATGCTCGCGGGCGAAGATGGTTTTTTTGGTATCCATTTTCAAAATGTTAAAGCAGCCTATTTTATGGGCTCGCTGGCGCTGGCTGTTATTTTGTTCGACGGTGGTTTGCGCACAGAAATTCATCTCTTTCGCGTAGGGCTAAGACCCGCGCTTTCGCTCGCTACCCTTGGCGTGGTTATTTCCGTTGGTATTTGCGGCGCTTTAGCCGCCTGGATCCTCGGCTTGTCTTTAGTGCATGGTCTTTTGTTAGGCGCGATCGTTGGCTCCACTGATGCTGCTGCGGTTTTTTCGGTGCTCACCATGCAGGGCCTTGCGCTGAAATCCCGTGTCGGCGCGACGCTCGAAATAGAATCGGGTCTCAATGATCCTATGGCGGTTTTTCTTACTATTCTCTTTGTAGAATTGATGGTTACCAAGCAAACGAATTTCAGTTGGTTGATGCTGGGTGATTTCGTATGGGAAATGGGGGCGGGATCTGCCGTTGGTATTGTTGGAGGGCGGGTTTTAGCTTATGGCGTGCAACGGTTGCAGCTCAGCCCTGGCTTGTATCCTCTGTTGGCTTTATTCGGCGGGATCTTTATTTTTGGTTTGGCGGCGGTGATGCATGCAAGCGGATTTCTTGCCGTGTATCTGGCAGGGCTCATGGTGGGAAATCGTGTCACTCGCGGGCTTTATAACATTCAACGTTTCCACGATGGATTTGCATGGCTGGCGCAAATCAGTCTGTTTTTAATGTTGGGTTTGTTAGTGCTCCCCCATAAGTTGGTGGAATATGCGTCAAGTGCGCTGCTAGTCGCTGTCCTGTTAATGTTTGTGGCGCGCCCGCTCGCGGTGTGGCTGTGTTTACTGCCGTTCCAATTTTCATGGCAGGAAAAAACATTTATTAGTTGGGTGGGATTACGCGGTGCAGTCCCGATTGTGTTGGCCATGTTTCCCTGGTTAGCGGGTGTGCCCGAATGGAATTTCTTTTTTAATATCGCATTTTTTATCGTGTTAATTTCGCTGGTAGTGCAAGGGTGGACGGTTGGCCCTATGGCGCGCTTGCTCAATCTTAATGTGCCCACGAGCAGTTCCCGGGTACAACGAGTTGAGTTGGATATTCCCGGTCAAGCTGGCCACGAATTTGTCGGTTACAAATTAGCCGAAGGCAGCCCGGCTTTACGTCGCAATGTGGGTAATTTACATTTGCCGAGTAAAGCACAACTCCTGTGCCTGTTGCGCGATGGTCATCCGGTTCCTTTGAAACCGGAGCAAAATTTTTTAGCTGATGATCATATTTTCCTACTGAGTCTTCCGAGCGATTTGAAGGCGTTGGATAAAATTCTGGTAGGCATGCAAGAAAGCGAACGACTGTCGGTGCAAGCGTTCTTTGGTGAATTCGTTTTAAATTCTCGTGCAAAGCTGGCAGATCTGGGCATGGTTTATAATTTTCCTGTTCCGCCTCACATGGCCAATTGGAGTATTGCTCGCTATATATTTAACAAATATCGCCAACCGGTGGTGGGCGATAGAGTGCGTTTGGGTGATGTAGAGTTTGTAGTTTTGTCGATGAAAAACCAGCGTCTAATTAAAGTCAGTTTAAAGCTTCATAAGTAATTTCCGCATGTTGGTTATCAAGCGTGTTTTTGATGCGACCCATTTTGACCACAGACATTTTCTGAAGCATTAGTGAATCTGTACTAAGCTTTAGAAAATTACTGTTTCAAGTAAGGATGGCGTCAAAAATGGCTTGGTACACAAATATCTCATTTCGTTGGAAGCTTGGTATTCCATTGGTTCTGTTGGTCCTCCTCTTTCTTTACGTGGGAATTTACTCAGTTCGATCCAGTAGTCTGCTGGCAAAAAATGCGAAAATTATCGCAAAAGTTAACTTGCCCGAAATTCAATTATTGATTCAGGCGGATAGGGATATGTATCAGGCGCTTATTGCAGAGCGAGCGCTTTTGTCACCCAATCTTTCTGCGGCGCAAATTGCCGCGTTTCTCAAAGAACATAAAGAAAATCTCACGCAAGCAAATGATCGTGCGATTAAATCCATTGAGATATCTGACACTTCAACGTCTGAAGAAAAGCAGGAATATTTGCGTTACCTGCAGCGTTGGCAAACGATATCAGAATCTATTATCCAACTGGCAAATGGTGCTGATGACGCTGAGCGAGCGGCCCTGGTAGCTCGTTCATTGGGTGAAAGTTTTGACGCTTTTTCGGTGGCACGTAAGTTTCTCGATGTATTGGAAGACAAGCGTCTGGAACACGTTGAAAAGTTCACCATCGACATAGATAACAATAGCGAATCGATTTCCCACCAACTCATGTTGCTGTTAGTGGTGGGGACGCTATCGACACTTGCAGCGGCTTTTTTCTTGCCCATGCTGGTTACCATTCCCCTGCAAAAAATCAGCGAGCGCATTAAAAATATTGCAGCGGGTGATGGCGATCTCACCAAGCGAATTCAGATTGATGGTGATGATGAGTTGGGTGATTTAGCGACTCACGTGAACCGGTTTATGGATCAGCTGCAAACACTTATTCGCGATGTTCACAATAATACGAATGAGGTGTCGAGTGCGGCGGAAGAATTATTGATTATTGCGAGCAAAGGGCAACAAGCGGCTGATGAGCAATGTACAGCCATCACGATGGTGGTTACTGCAGTGAACGAATTAACCATGGCTATCCAGGAAGTGGCACGTAATACGGGCAACACTGCACAGAGTACCAAAGATGCAAATCGCATTACCGACCAGGGGCAAGACCGCATTCGTCTGGCCGTGAGCCATGTACAAAGCTTGTACACCCACGTCACCGAGACCGCAGAATCTGTGGGTAAGCTTGAGGATGACGCCCAGCGTGTAACTTCGGTTATCGACGTTATTCGCAGTGTGGCGGAACAGACAAATTTACTAGCGCTAAACGCTGCTATTGAAGCCGCGCGGGCCGGTGAACAAGGGCGTGGATTCGCAGTGGTAGCGGATGAGGTGCGTACTCTTGCAAGTCGCACACAACAATCGACGGCGGATATCCAGGGGATGTTGGGTCAATTACAGCAAGGTGTGCAACAGGCTGTCGAGGGAATGAACTCAAGTGCTGCTATGACCCGGGAGGCGGTTGATTCGGCGACAAATGTGGGTCAATCCTTGTCTGGAATTGGTGCTGCGGTTGAAGAGATTACTAATATGGCGATTCAAATCGCCACGGCCGTGGAAGAACAAAGTAGCGTAACCGCAGAAATTGATCGGAATTTGGTAGAAATTAATAAGTTGGCCCTAACAACGTCAGATGGCGCTTCCCTTACCGCTGAAGCAAGCCAGAAATTGAGCCAACTATCTGTGAGTTTACGAAATAATTTGCGGCGCTTTAAGGTGTAACCCATACGCCAAGCACGAACCGTTACTCAGCGGTCTGGGTTAAATGGGCAATTGGGTCGTGTATTTGATTTGCTTGAGTGAGAAGGTGGAATGAATGCTACCGACGTTAGGCAGTTTTAATAGAGTTTTGCGCAGTAGTTGCTCGTACTCTTCCACGCTATTAATCACTATTTGCAGTACGTAATCCTTATCGCCACTGGTTGAATAGCATTCCACAATATCAGGGATCAATTGCACAGCGGCTTCAAAGGCACTCAAGGCTTCTTCATCGTGATTTTTGGCCATTACGAATGCATGTACTCTTACACACAGGTCGATTTTCTTCGCATCCAGCAACGTAACCTTACCGCGAATAACACCCTCCGCTTCCAACCGTTTCAGGCGCCGCCAGCAAGGCGTATGGGACAATCCAATCAAATTTCCCAAGTCAGCCATCGAATAATCAGCATTCTCCTGAAGTGCTCGTAAAATCTTACGATCATATTCATCAAGCTCTACATTTGCTGGCATGGAAATACCTCTGTTTTTGTGAATTACCAGGATTCTAGGATGAAAAATTCTTTAATACAATCAAGCTAGGATAATGTTAAATGAAATCGCGCTTTGAGTGGCTGCTTATTACTACGAGGTGATTTTGGCGACAGATGGTTCAGATATGCTATAGCTATTCCTCACGGAAATGGCTTGAGGTTGTGATTGAACGGCTGGCCGTGTATCGTAACGCCTTTTTTACCAGCACTTTTTTGTGCGCGTGTTGGCATTCCAATTTGCCTGGCATTAGCTAAATAGCGGTTGGGCGGAATAATTTTGAGGAGCAATCCGTAATGAGAGTGATTTTGTTAGGCGCACCTGGTGCAGGCAAAGGTACCCAGGCGCAACTAATCATGGAGAAGTTTGGGATTCCACAGATTTCTACTGGTGACATGTTGCGCGCTGCTGTGAAGGCAGGAACTCCGCTGGGTTTGCAGGCGAAAGATATTATGGAAGCCGGTGGCTTGGTATCTGATGATTTAATTATTGCCCTGGTCAAAGAGCGCATACTCCAAAGTGATTGCAATAACGGTTTTTTATTTGATGGCTTTCCACGCACCATTCCTCAAGCCGAAGCCTTGTTGGAAGCGGGTGTACATATCGACCACGTAATTGAAATTGATGTTGCCGATGAAGAGATTGTTGCGCGCTTAAGTGGGCGCCGCGTCCATGAAGCTTCGGGCCGTGTTTACCATGTCGTTCACAACGCGCCGAAAGTGGCGGGCCATGACGATATTACCGGTGAGCCTTTGATCCAGCGTCCAGATGATTTAGAGGAGACTGTGCGTAAACGTTTAAATGTTTACCATGCACAAACCAAACCCCTGGTTGGTTTCTATCAGAGCTTAGCCGCGTCCGGGGAAAAGGGCGCACCCGTTTATACCCGTATCAATGGTGTGGACAGTGTAGATTCCATTCGTAGACAACTGCTCACCGTATTGGGTTAATGTTTGCACGAGTGAAAAAAATAGGCTCCCTGGGAGCCTATTTTTTTTCATAAATTTTGAAATATAGAATGTTGAACCAGTAGACTTCTTAACGATTAGATTTTTGAATGATTAGGCTTTCATGACTAAAATTCTAGCACTTGATGCTTCAACGGACGCGTGTTCCGTTGCGCTCCATATTGATGGTGAAGAAAGCCATATTTTTGAATTGGCGGCGAAAAGCCATACGCAACGTTTATTGCCAATGGTGGATGAAATTTTGTCGGCATCACATTGCCGCCTGCAAGATCTCGATGCAATTGCTTTTGGTCGTGGCCCGGGTTCTTTTACCGGTTTGCGTATTTGCATGGGTATAGTTCAAGGTCTCGCATTTGGTGCGAATCTACCAGTAATACCAATCTCCACGCTACAAGCGATGGCTAAAGGTTTTATCACAGATAAACCGCAAACCTCGCTGCCGATAATGGTTGCTTTAGATGCCCGCATGGACGAAATTTATTGGGGATTGTTCAGCGCTGAAAAACTTCCGCAGGCATTAACTGAAGAATATGTTATGAAACCTGTGGATGTTATAGCGCACCCTGATTTAAAAGACTTATCAAAAAATTTTATTGCGGTCGGCCCTGGTTGGCATTACGCGGATTTGCAAAATTGGACTCCAGAACAAACAGTTCAACATGTTCATCCCAATGCTAAAGATATACTTGCGCTTGCGCTCAACGAATATACGCAGGGAAATCTCGTTTCGATTCTGGATGCTCAACCGGTTTATCTACGCGATTCGGTATCCTGGAAAAAACGCGAACGCATCAGGTCTGGTTCTATTTTTGATTAGCCGTTTAGCTCATCAATCACCACGTTTTATCTATTCGATTAAATCAGGTTACATTCTATGAGTCAGGTTTCTTCATCTTCACTTGCTTCTCAATCTCAATTTAATCAGGATTTACTGAATTTTATACAATCATCACCAACAGCTTTCCATGCTACACAATCTATCGCGAAGGAATTATCGGCGGCGGGTTTTGAAGAGTTGTGTGATGGTGACGAATGGGATTTGCAGCCGGGAAAACGTTACTACGTAAAGCGCAATGAATCATCTATCATCGCATTTGTGTATGGCAAAAAAGATTTGCTCAACACTGGCATTCGCATGTTGGGCGCTCACACTGATAGTCCCTGTTTAAAAGTAAAACCGCAACCGGAGTTAAATCGCCGAGGATATTTGCAGTTAGGTGTTGAGGTTTACGGCGGCGCATTGCTTGCGCCATGGTTTGATCGTGATTTATCGCTGGCGGGTCGTGTTACTTATAAAACCAGCGACAATAAAGTTGCCAGTAAATTAATAGATTTCAAACAAGCCGTAGTCAGTATTCCGAGTCTTGCTATTCACCTCGATCGCGAAGTGAATAACGCGCGCACTATTAATTCGCAACGCGACATTATTCCGGTGCTATTACAACTTGCGCCGGAGCAAACGCTTGCACCCAATTTCAAATCAATTTTGCTCGCGCAATTAAAACAGCAATATCCGCTGCTGGATGCAACCCACGTGCTGGACTTCGAGATCAGTTTATACGATACCCAACCACCTGCGTTTGTCGGATTGCAACAAGATTTTATTGCTGCTGCCCGAATTGATAATTTGTTAAGTTGTTTTGTCGGACTGCGATCAATTTTACAAGCTGACGAGGGAGTATCCAGTTTATTAATCTGTACGGATCATGAAGAAGTAGGTAGCGTTTCTTGTTGTGGTGCTAAAGGCCCTATGTTGCAACAATTCCTTGAGCGGTTGATTCCTGACACCGAAACACGTATTCGTGTCATTGAGCGCTCGCTGCTAATCTCGGCAGACAACGCGCATGGCATACATCCAAATTTCAGCGACAGGCACGACGAAAATCATGGGCCATTATTAAATCGCGGTCCTGTGATAAAAATCAATGCAAACCAACGCTACGCGACGACGAGCGAAACCAGTGGATTTTTTCATTGGCTATGTGAGCAAAATGAAGTGCCGGTGCAAGTGTTTGTCGCTCGAACCGACATGGGCTGCGGCAGTACCATTGGCCCGATTGTTTCTTCTGAAGTAGGTGTTAAAACAATTGATGTCGGTGTCCCAACTTTTGCAATGCATTCCATTCGTGAGATGGCGGGAGTTGCAGATGCATACTATCTTTATCAAGTCGCCACCGCTTTTTATCAATATCCACTTCCATTGAGCTTTTCATAAGTGGTCGTTTCGGTTTACATCGAGGTGCGCTGATAAATGCATTCTGCAAGTGAGCCATTAGTTGGCGCTTGAACTTTGAATGTAGGTATTTGTCCCATCTAATGTGACCTGGTACTAAGACTTGGTAAGTTGTCGCCGTTTACAGCGATAGCTGTTTATAATTTATCGATTATTAGAAAAAGAATCACGCGAGCTTCCCCTATGACACTCACACATGAATTGCTGGCTAGATTTTCACCATTCAATACTTTGACCTTCGAATATTTATCCAAGATTATTGAAAAAGCTAGCGTCAAAGAATATACCAAAGGGACTATTATTTTTAAGCGTGGACGCGAACTCAACGAATCTCTCTATTTAGTTAGCGGTAATGTTGATTTGATTGATTCGCAATTTGCGATTACTTCCATCGCGAACGATGATGAATCACACAAAGTTCCTTTAAATAGCGCATCTCCCACAACTGTTTCAGCCGTTGCAAAATCTGCTGTGGTTATTTTGGCGGTGGAAAGTGATTTTTCCGATTTGGTATTAGCTTGGAGTGAAAGTGGTAACGAGGGTGGTGATGAGCACCCGGAATTTGAGGCAGCGGAAGAAGGCGATTGGATGTCGAGTTTATTGCAATCACCTTTTTTCAACAAAATTCCACCCGGAAATATCCGCCAATTATTTTTACGTTTTAAATCGCAAAAAGTTGCCGCCGATGAAGTTATTGTTAAAGAAGGTGAGCGCGGTGAATTTTTTTACGTGCTTGAAGTGGGCAGCGCAAAGGTGATGGATAAGCAAGGCAATATATTAGCTGCGCTACGCCCCGGAGATTATTTCGGTGAAGAAGCTTTGGTGGGTGATACCACGCGCAATGCCACTGTAAAAATGCTAACAAACGGCAAGCTTATGTGTTTGGAAAAAAATGATTTTGTTACGCTTTTGCAAGAGCCTGTGCGTCGGTTTATTAGTTACGAGGAAGTTGTTAAAAGTTTTGCCACTGATAACCCCTGTCAAATTATCGATGTTCGTTTGCCGTTGGAAAGACGATTCCAGTCAGTTCCCCACAGTCGCAGTATTCCGCTTAGCCAATTGCGGAAAAGTTTGCCAAACCTTGAGCAATCACAAATCTACGTAGTGACGGACGACGCGGGTCGTCGTGCAGATGTCGCAGCACAACTTATGAATCAAGCAGGTTATGAGGCGTTAATTTTAAAGGACGCCAACATGTACCATGCACCCAGTAAATAAACCTGATAAGTAAATGCGGCAATAAAAATAAGAAGGTTTATTACACTTTTTTAATCCTAAACAAGACAATCAGATGCGTGGCCAAGAGGCTTGGCTATATAATGCCGCCTGCATTTTTGGTCACACAGTAATTTAACAACAAAAGAAGCAAATCATGAGCAAGCAGCGCGTTCTCACCGGTATTACTACTACTGGAACTCCCCATTTAGGAAATTATGTCGGCGCAATACGCCCGGCCATTGCCGCTAGCGAACGGGCCGATGTGCAATCATTTTATTTTCTGGCGGATTTTCACGCGCTCATCAAATGCCATGATCCTGCTTTGGTTCACCAATCCACCCGTGAGATTGCAGCTACCTGGTTAGCACTGGGTTTAAACACCGACAACGCCATTTTTTATCGCCAATCAGATGTGCCGGAAATTCCTGAATTATGTTGGATGCTCACTTGCATGGCGGCAAAAGGTTTAATGAATCGGGCCCACGCATACAAAGCATCCGTAGATGCAAATCTTGCTGCGGGGGAGGATGCTGATTTTGGCATCACCATGGGTTTGTATTCTTATCCGATTTTGATGGCAGCGGATATTTTAATGTTCAACGCCAACAAAGTGCCCGTGGGAAAGGATCAAATCCAGCACATTGAAATGGCGCGCGATATTGCGGCACGTTTTAACCATCATTACGGTGAACACTTTGTATTGCCAGAAGCGCTGGTGGATGACAATGTCGCTGTTTTGCAGGGTTTGGATGGACGCAAAATGAGTAAAAGTTATGGCAATACCATTCCTTTATTTTTGCCAGAAAAGCAGTTAAAAAAATCTATCAATAAAATTGTTACCAATTTATTAGAGCCTGGCCAGCCTAAAGATGCAGACACTTCCACTGTATTTCAAATCTGGCAAGCCTTTGCTACGCCAGCGCAAACCGCAGAAATGCGCAACGCGTTCGCGGAAGGGATTGCGTGGGGCGAAGCAAAGAAACAATTATTTGAATTGATTAACACGCAAGTGGGTGAGGCGCGTGAAAAGTACGAAGCATTGCTTGCTAACCCAAAACATATTGAGGATGTTTTACAAATAGGCGCTGAAAAAGCACGCGCGCACAGTAAACCTCTTTTAGAAAAGGTTCGCGCGGCTGTAGGAATTAAAAAAATTCAATAATTAAAATACGATGGGCACGCTTTTAGTGTGCCCGACACTCTTTTAGTAACTTTCCTTTCCAGCAAAATAAACTTCCACAAAATAATTTTCTGGTTGTGCGAACCGATTTTATACGGATATTTCACTCACAACGGTTTTTATTCCGACTGTTAATTTTCTCAATTCGGTTTCATTAATAATAAATGGCGGCATGAGATAGATAAGCTTTCCAAAAGGCCTTATCCAAATTCCAAGCTCTACAAACTTGGGTTGAAGCTCTGCAAGATTCGCGGCCTCTTTTAATTCCACTACACCAATAGCACCTAGTACTCGCACATCCGCAACGGCGGGTAATGATCTACAGCTTTCCAATTCTTCTTTTAATTGCTGTTCAATATTCAAAACTTTATTTTGCCAATCATTTTTAAGTAATAAATCGATACTCGCGTTGGCTGCAGCACAGGCGAGCGGATTTGCCATGAAGGTAGGGCCGTGCATAAACACGCTGTTTTTGCCGCGGCAAATTCCATCGCTTACTTTGTCATTACACAAGGTTGCAGCCAGTGTGAGATAACCACCAGTTAGGGCTTTACCCAGGCACATTATGTCAGGGCTGATGTTCGCGTGTTCGCAGGCAAATAATTTGCCGGTACGGCCAAACCCGGTTGCGATTTCATCCGCAATTAGAAGCACATTCATTTGATCGCAAAGTTCGCGTACACGTCGCAAGAATACAGGTGAATAAAAATGCATCCCACCTGCGCCTTGAACTATAGGCTCAAGAATTACAGCTGCAATTTTTTGGCGATTACGCTGCAACAGATGGGAAAAGTTATTTAAGCTGCGTTCATCAAAGGCTTCATCAAATTTACATTCGGGCGCATCAGAAAATAAATGCTTGGACAAACTTTGGTGAAATAAGTGGTGCATGCCTGAATGCGGATCACAGACACCCATGGCTCCAAACGTATCGCCATGGTAGCCGCGCCGGAGTGATAAAAATGTTGTACGTTGTGTTTCACCTTGCGAATACCAATATTGGATTGCCATTTTTAACGCAACTTCAACTGCAACGGAACCGGAGTCTGAGAAGAAAACTTTGTTTAATCCAGGTGGAGTAATTTCAGTCAGCGTTTTTGCAAGTTTCGCTGCAGGTTCATGAGTGAAGCCCGCAAACATTACATGTGCGAACTGATGTAGCTGATCAGTAATCGCTTTATTTATAACCGGGTGATTGTAGCCGTGCAAAACACTCCACCAGGATGACATGCCATCAATTAACTTTCTGCCGTCAGCGAGTTCAATATGGACGCCATTAGCGCGACGCACAGGAAATACGGGAGAAGGATTTGTGAATGATGTGTAGGGATGCCAGAGATGTTCGCGATCTAGATCAGTTAATTCGGTAGTCGATAGCATAGCGCACTCTTAAAGAATCGAACGGGGTGCAGATTATGCAACCCTTTTTCTTATTATAGATTTAACTCGATGCGCAGGTTAAGGTTTTATTTTAGGGATGATATGAAGAACGGATTTTGTGAGAAAAAATACAGCGTATGTTTCGCTGCATTTTTCCTGGAGATTTAATTGAAACGTGCGATTAACTCTTTTTGTTTTTGCGAGAGCTCTGCCATTTCGTGATTTAACCTGTCTGCCTCATTTACTTGCGCTTGTGATTGATCGGAAATGCGCGTGATGTTAGCGGTATTTTGTTCTATTTCACGAGCCATATAGGACTGCTCTTCAGCGGCGGTAGCAATTTGATGTGACATGTGATCAATACTCGTCACTGATTTTGCTATAGCACTGAGCGCTTGATGCACGTTATCCATTTCATTCACGCTACGATTTACCAATTGCTGGCAGCTTTCCATATTATTGCTGGCATCTGCAGTGGCTTTTCCCAGGTTGCCAATAATATCCTGAATATGGCGGGTAGATTCCTGAGTGCGTTGTGCAAGGTGACGAACCTCGTCCGCAACTACCGCAAAACCCCGGCCCTGTTCACCGGCGCGCGCTGCTTCAATGGCTGCATTGAGCGCGAGCAGATTGGTTTGTTCGGCAATACTGCGAATAACATCCACTACGCTTGCGATTTTTTCACTGTCCTCACTGAGTTTGCCTAACACCTGGCCAAGACTGGCGACGGTGTTGGATAAATCAGCGATGGCGTGGTTGGCTCCGGCTATAACGTCCTTGCCTTGGTCTACTTCGGTAATGGCAAGGCTGGTTGCAGAAGACGTTTTGGTAGCTCCTGCTGCCACTTCCTGAACGGCTAGCGACATTTGTTTCATTGCGTGCGCGACATGGGCGGTTTCGCGTTGTTGCGCTGCAATTCCCTTATAGGCTTTTTGAGCCTGTTCATTCGCTGCGTTGGCAATTATTTGCAATTCAAACGACGATTCGCCGAAGCGACCGAGTGCTGTGCGCAAACGTGCTTGTTGAGCCAGTTGTGCTAATCGTATTTCGCCCTGGATGTCACAGCGCCCGGTGTAAATGTAGGCTGCGACAGGGTCGTCTATAATCCTGTGGGCGTCATGCAAGGTGTTGCGCAAACTGTTTAGCTGTAGGAAATGCGCGCAAAACCCAGTGCCTAATGACGCTAATGCAAGGCCGCCGAAAAAAGCTTGTGACGCAGCACCCAGAATGAACCCGAATCCCCCCATCACGAATAAGCTGATTAAGGTCACAAACACAGCATTAGCCCACTTACCCCAAAGCTGTTCCCAGATTGGATAAGTGGCTTGGCCATTTTGAATTCGTTGATAAACCGCTTCTGCACGTTGAACACAGTCGTGATTTGCCTTCACCCGTACGGATTCGTACCCAACCACCTGACCATTTTGGTGTACAGGGGTGACGTAGGTATCCACCCAATAATGGTCGCCGTTTTTACAGCGATTTTTTACTATTCCCATCCAGGGTTTGTCGGCTTTGAGGGTTCGCCAAAACCCGCCAAACACGGCTTCTGGCATCTGCGAGTTACGGAGGATATTGTGCGGTTGACCGAGAAGCTCTTCACGGGAGAAGCCAGATATCTTGCAAAAGGTGTCATTACAAAACAGGATCGTGCCTTTTAAATCTGATGATGAAACAATTTCTTCAGTGTTAGACAAATGAACTTCTCGGCCGCTAACAGGCCCGTTATTGCGCATAATGAAATCCTGAGATGGACTAAGGGTCGTTTCTATGAAGGTCAGTCTAGTCCAAGATTATTATTTTGCTTATCACGAGCTAGATTGGATGACTTAATGTCCTAGGCGATGCGCCGTTCCGGGACCGTTTCCGGAGCTTGTAGGTAAACGACATTATTAATGAATTGCTGGAGCTGTTGCTGGCGTTCAAATGGCAGGTCCACAAACTCAATGCTGATCTGTGTGTGACGATGCGGTAAACGCAATAGGCGAAAGCTGCGAACGCGAGCACTGCAACGCAGGGTAAGTTCATCGCTCAGTACGAGTTCACAAAGTGGTAGCAGGGCGCCGTGCCGCAATTGTCCAAGAAGGTTACCTGGAACACTGGCGCGCAGGCCGCCACTGGAAATGTCCAGGACGCTGGCATAGATCGCTTCATGCCCCACCGCGCGAAGCTTCAAGCTGAGACTGGATCTATCGCTGATATCGGCGCGTTTGAATTGGCGGCGTGGTATGTAGGAAACATGTTCTGGCAAGAGTATGGCGAGGCCGTTGGCACCGTAATTGTTACCCCAGGCCAGTACGGGCGAACTGAAGGTCAGCTGTTCGCCGTTGCGATGGTGACGCAGGGTAATTCGGTCTCCGACCTCGAGGAGATGTTGCTTGGGAAAAAGGTCATCCAACCAAAGCAGGCCGCGTTGTATATCAATTGCCAACACCAACGTCTGATAACTTAAGGTGCTGCCTTCAATCTTCACTTCAAGGATTTGGCGTTGGTTGAGTAATTGGTACAGCGGTGCGTATTGCTCGGCATTCATATCTTTGGTTTTGCCAATGGAGGCAACACTCGCAAGCTTAAGGGCAGGAGCCTGCGCAGACGTTGGGGCGCTGCTCTCCAACGCCGAGTTTACTTCGCCATGACCCGATAGTTTTTGCCACATCGACCGCAGGATTGCCATACCGTAACTCCGCTTGAATTTGCTATTCATCTGTTCGTGAGATCCCGGTCTAGAGATCTGTTTAATTATCTAAGAGCAAGGCCTATGCCATAGGCAAACGAATGCACTGTTGAATGTTAAAGTCCCTATCTATGCGGTCATTCCGGTGTTCGATGTGTTGAAGGGCAATGAATAAGGAAATAAATTTCCGCTTGAACGCTGGCAAGCCTGGCTATTTTTGCCGCTAGTTTGCCGCTGGCTACAGTTATGAATGAATCTGGGGAATCTACCTAATGGTCATTCCCTCCCATGGGCAAAATCCGTACAATGCGCGCCTTTTCAGCAAAAGCTGAATCCGCATAAGCAAGCAGGGTAAATCCTATGAAAGAGTTAGGGGTACGCCAGGACCGTCTGGAATTCAATAAATTGCAGAAGCGTCTGCGCCGACAAGTAGGTACTGCGATTATTGATTACAACATGATCGAGGAGGGCGACAAGGTCATGGTGTGTCTGTCAGGTGGTAAGGATTCCTACACCATGTTGGACATACTGCTTGGTTTGCAAAAAACGGCCCCAATTCATTTTGATATAGTCGCTGTGAATATGGATCAAAAGCAACCCGGTTTCCCTGAGCATGTATTACCTGAATATCTCACTGCATTGGGCGTGCCCTTTCATATTATAGAAAGAGATACTTACAGCATTGTTAAAGAGATTATTCCCGAGGGTAAAACTACCTGTGGTTTATGCTCTCGTTTGCGCCGTGGAACCCTTTATGATTTTGCCGCTGAAATCGGTGCAACCAAAGTTGCGCTCGGGCATCACCGCGACGACATTATCGAAACCTTGTTCCTGAATATGTTCTATGGCGGGAAACTAAAAGCCATGCCGCCAAAGCTACTGGCTGACGATAAACGTAACATCGTGATTCGCCCGCTTGCTTACTGCAGCGAAGCAGACATTATTGAATTCGCTACGCTCAAAGGCTTCCCGATCATTCCTTGTAACCTTTGTGGTTCGCAAGAAAATTTACAGCGGCAGGTTATCAAGGACATGCTGCATGCCTGGGAGAAACAACACCCTGGGCGCACTGAAACCATATTTTCCGCGATTAAAAATGTATCCCCTTCGCAATTGGCTGACTCAGTGTTATTTAACTTTGTTAGCTTGCAAGCCGATAAAAATGCAGCTCCCCAAACTGAAGCAGACACTTGCGCAACACTTGAGCCTTTCTCACCAAAGGCTAGCGGCGTGCAGTTTTTAGATGCTGGCGATATTCTGGAATCCGTCTAAGCTTCTTCTTTCATCCGGCTAATGTTAGTTGGCGTTGGGTAACGGATAGTAGGTAACAAAAAATCTGTTACCTAACGTCCTGAAAATAGCCACCAAAAGAAACACAATTATCTTTGTCGTGTTCAAAAATCGAACACGGAAAATTTTTTTTCGCTCAAATGATTTTTTGAAAAAATTAAACTTGAGTTGTCATCTTTTAGACATAGACTTCACGCGGAGCAAACAACGTAAAGTTACTTAACATAAATTTTCAAACATTTTAATAATGCGCGGAATTTTGGTGTTGGGTAGTGGTCTTTAAACAAGAAGCAAAAACAAGAGGGAATGCTCGATGACGTTACCAGAGTCATTCAATAATTATTCGTTAGTGAACCGATTAGGCCAGGCCTTACAGCTCTCCGCTTACCATACACAAGCCTACGGGCGCGAATATGTATTTGTTGCGGCGCTTGCACAGCAAGCATCCAGTTTGGTAGCAAAAAATGCTGAGCATTTTGCATTCCAATTACGTGAGATGTTTGATATTGATGCTCGTCGTTACGAGATGGTTGAATTGCGAGGCGATATTGCTAATCCGGAATTTTTTCGTTGGCGCTTCGAGTGGGTAGGTAACACACCCCTATCTGCTCGTTGCGAGCCGATAAGCGCCCCCAGCCAACGTAAACATTTTCTTACGTTATTAAATATTCAGGGCGATTTGAAGGTAGCATTTGCATAAAATTCTATTTCGATCTTTAGGATCCAGACAACTAGTCTGGATTTTTTTTATCAAAAATTCGCAGCAAGATTAACCCTAAAGTGCTTAACAGCACTAACGGCAAGCTACCGAATTTCATAAACGGTGTTGTGCCGGTTGCTGCAAAAATGTCGCTGCTTAAAACGGTTTGCTCAAACGCATTGGTGCGCGCCGTGATTTCACCTTTTCGATCAAAAATCGCGCTGGGGCCATTATTGGTGCTGTAAGCATAATAACGCTGTGTTTCCAATGCGCGCATTTGCGCCATCTGCATAAATTGGTGTCGGCCAAGCGAATCACCAAACCAACCCAGATTACTTACTGACAATAATAACTGTGAATTCAACGCATTTTTTGCAATTAAATCAGGGAACGCAACTTCATAGCATACGGAGGGAGAAATTAGCATCTCATCAATTTTTAAACCGTATTGCTTCTCTGGCCCCAAGCTTATAATTGACGTTGGCAGGTTAAAAAACTCAATCAGATTACGCAGCGCTTCAATAGGTACATATTCGCCAAAAGGTACCAATCGGCGTTTGTGGTGAATGCCTATTGCAGTGCCAAAGGTTGCAACTGAATTGTAGTAAATATCCTTTTTCTGATCATCGAAAATAATCCCCGTGATTAAACCGGAACCGCTATCCGATGCTTTACGATTTATTTCATTGAGAAAGGGCAGGGCTTCACTATAAATTTGAGTAACAGCCGCCTCAGGCCAAATAATAATTTTATGTCCCCATAATGGTTCCGTGTTTCTGCGTAACAAATCCACAGCGCTTTCACGAAAACTCACTTCCCATTTTTCGTCCTGGCTAATATTAGGTTGTACGATTGCGATGCTGGTGGGAGTTTTGGAAACCTCCGTCCACTCTACGTATTGTAAGGCAAAACCTGATATCCAAATTACTGCTACGGCAATACCAGTAACAATGAGGGATGTGGGTTTATTCGATTTATAAATAGCCTGTGCAATCCAGCCGGCTGTTAATGCGCTTAATAAACTCAAGCCCATAACGCCAATAACTGGAGCCCAACCTGAAAGCCAATTGTTGAAATCGCCGTAACCAATGAATAACCACGGAAATCCCGTTAAGAGCCAAGTCCGTAACCATTCGCTGATCAACCAGGTGGCTGGGAATGCGATAAGCAAACCTGCCTTATGATGGCTAAACCAACGCCCGAAAATATAGAATGGCGCGCTAAAAATTGCGGCCATAGAAAATACAAAAACAATAACGAGAAATGCAGCGAGTGGAGCGGGCGCTCCACCAAAACCGCTGATGCTGACATAAATCCAGGAGACTCCAACACCATACATTCCCACACCGAAAAACCAGCAGCGCGATAAAACAGATTTTAGGGGTTGATCTTTTATCAATAATGCAAAAATAACGAGTGCAATTATACTTAGCGGCCAAATATTAAATGGAGCAAAGCTGAGCGGAACCAAACAACCTGCCATTAAAGCTATGGCAAGTTGTTGCCAACCGGGGAGTTTGTTTAGGTGATGCATTAAGTTTGGTGGGATCATGAAGGAAAAAGTCCTGGCGTCATCATCAGGTCTTGGGTATCCAGTGACACTTCTTCAAGGAAGGCACTCGATCCTACTAATGACGATTCCCTAAATTAATACTTACATTATTTTTATAAAATCGTTAATCGCAATAAATGAATTTGACGATTATCGGAATAGAGCACGCGGAATTGAAAATTTTCAATCACGGCTACTTCATTACGTTTTGGGATATGACCAAATTCTTGCATTAAAATACCGCCAATAGTATCGAAATCTTCTTTACTTAACTCGGCATTAAAATGCGTGTTGAATTCTTCAATGGGGGTGAGTGCTTTAATAATAAAATCGGTATCACTCATGCGTTTAACATAATTGTCGCTATCTTCTTCGTCAGTTTCGTCTTCAATGTCACCAACAATCTCTTCAAGAATATCTTCAATCGTTAGCAATCCTGATATGCCGCCATATTCGTCCATCACCAGCGCCATGTGGTAGCGGTTTTCGCGAAACTCTCGCAACAGCACGTTCACACGTTTACTTTCCGGAACTATGTTAGCGGTGCGCAAAATACTTTCCAGGTTAAAGTTTTCAGTGCCCTTTAACGCGAGTGGAAGTAAGTCTTTTGCGAGCAAAATGCCTTTTATGTCATCCAGGCTTTCACCGATTACTGGAAAGCGCGAATGGCCTGACTCAATAATTTGCGGTAAGAAATCCTGAGGTGAATCATCCATGCGGATGGCCGTAATTTGTGAGCGCGGCACCATGATTTCGCGTGCTTGCAGAGAGGATACGTCTAGCGCACCTTCAATAATACTCAGCGCATCTTGATCGAGCAGTTGGTTATCGGCCGCGTCTTTAATGATGTCCAGCAATTCATCACGCGATCGTGGTTCGTCGCTGAACGCATGTAATAATTTATCCAGCCAGGACCTTTCATGCTTCTCGGTGTGGCTGCTGTAGTCTTCCGACATTTTCGTTTTACCTGATAAAAAAATGTGTAGCAAAAAACCTGTTCTATTCAATCGACGTTATGAAGGTTCTACGATTTCGTTGTAGGGTGCAGGAAAATGCAATTGCGTTATTAAGCGTGTTTCCAAGGCTTCCATAACATCAGCCTCGTCGTCATTAATATGGTCGTAACCCAATAAATGCAAGGTTCCGTGTATCAACATGTGTGCCCAATGCGCTTCCAGGGATTTTCCCTGCTCCTGCGCTTCGCGCTCTACCACTGGCGCGCACACAACCAGATCGCCTAATAAAGGCACACCAACTTCATCGGGAATATCGGCGGGGAATGACAGAACATTGGTTGGCTTATTTTTACCACGATATTGTGAATTCAGCTCCTGACTTTCAGATTCATCAACAATATAAACACTGACTTCGGCCTGATTGAGTTCATCACTGTGTAAAGCCGTAGCAATCCAGTGTTCAATATTTTCCAAGCTCGGAATCCTGGTGCTGGAGCTGTTGACTTCAACATCTATTCGGTAGGACATGATTTAGCTCGCATGACCGTTTGAATTATTGTGTGACGGATTGCTTGCCTCAAATGCTGCGTAGGCTTCAACAATTCGTTGCACTATAGGATGACGCACAACGTCTTTGGAATTGAAATGCGTAAAGCTGATTCCCGGAACATTATCCAGAACTTCCATCGCATGGCGAAGGCCTGAAGCTTGGCCACGCGGCAAGTCAATTTGGGTTGGATCGCCAGTGATAATTGCTGTAGTTCCAAAACCAATACGCGTTAAAAACATTTTCATTTGTTCACGTGTTGTGTTTTGGCTTTCATCCAGAATCACAAACGAATTGTTGAGTGTGCGCCCACGCATGAATGCGAGCGGCGCAACCTCAATAATTCCCCGCTCCATTAATTTTCCAACAGTTTCAAAGCCCAGCATTTCAAATAATGCGTCATATAAAGGGCGCAAATAAGGGTCAACTTTTTGGGCGAGGTCGCCCGGTAAAAAGCCTAACTTTTCGCCAGCTTCTACAGCAGGGCGTACAAGCAAAATACGTTCGATTTGATCTTTCAATAGAGCTTCAACCGCACAGGCTACGGCGAGGTAAGTTTTACCTGTACCAGCAGGACCTATGCCAAAGTTGATATCGTTGGTCTGAACTGCCTTAACATAATTAAGCTGATTGGCACCGCGCGGCTTGATGGTACATTTTTTTGTTCGGATTAATGTGACCCCATTGGCTTCGGTCGCGTCGAGATCAGTTTCACGGGTATTTTCAAAAGGGGTGTTCAGTTGTTCCATAAGGGCTTCAATACCTGAGGTTTGCAAGGCGAGATGGATTTCATCGGGCGTTAATTGGGTGGTTGCAGTTTCGGCATACAGATGGCGCAAAAGTTCAGCGGCAGTGCTGGCGGCGATCTGCTCGCCTAACAAGGCAAATTCATTGCCGCGGTTGCGTATTTCAATACCGAAATGCTTTTCGATTTGGTGAAGGTGTTGCCCAAGAAGCCCGCTAAGATTGGCGAGGCGACGGCTATCATTCGGCTCCAGGCTTAGCTGGATGGGTTGTAAAGCAGTAGTGGTCTGTTCAGAGCTACTTATATGGCTGTTCAAAGTGTTCAATAAACTCGTATGACGGGGATGGGTCAAGACTAAACCAAAATAAGTAGCCTAGTCACTAGTTTTCTAGTGACTTTATACCCACTTGCATTACTTAACCCAATCTTCATCCAGTTCGGAGGCAATTAGCACGCCACGAAGGGAGTTGGTGAGGGCATCTTCGATAACAATGTCTGCAAACTTTCCAATTAAGTCGGTGTTATCGCAACGGAAGTTGACCACGCGATTGTTTTCGGTACGGCCTGAAAGCTGCCCTGGATCCTTTTTGGAATACCCGGTCACCAGAATTCGCTCGGTATTACCGACCATGCGACGGCTAATCGCCATCGCCTGTTGTATTAAGCGATCCTGCAATATGGCTAGACGCTGCTTTTTAAGCTCTTCAGGGGTTTCATCTATTAGGTCCGCTGCGGGAGTTCCGGGGCGGGGGCTGTAGACAAAGCTGAAAGAGATATCAAAATCCATCTCGTGGATAAGCTTCATAGTCGCTTCAAAATCTGCTTCGGTTTCACCGGGGAAGCCCACAATAAAATCGGATGAAAAGCTGATATTCGGGCGATTTTTTTTGATTTTGCGAAGTTTGGATTTGTATTCCAGAACCGTGTGGCCGCGTTTCATCGCCATCAAAATACGATCGGAACCACTTTGTACCGGTAAATGCAGGTGGCTCACCAACTCGGGTACATCGTTATAAACGTCGATAAGTGCATCGGTAAATTCAACAGGATGGGATGTGGTAAAGCGAATGCGATCAATTCCGTCGATGGCAGCTACACAGGTAATTAACTCCGCTAAATCCATGATGGTGCCATCGCCGTTAGTGCCGCGATAGGCATTTACGTTTTGTCCTAATAAGTTGACTTCGCGCACGCCTTGTTTGGCGAGATGAGCAACTTCCGCCAAAACGTCTGCTACGGGGCGACTAACTTCCTCGCCGCGCGTATAAGGAACAACGCAGAAAGTGCAATATTTAGAGCAGCCTTCAATGATGGACACAAACGCACTAACGCCGTCTGCGTCTGGCTGGGGAAGTCGGTCAAATTTCTCGACTTCAGGGAAGCTGATGTCTACAACCACAACGCCATTGGCGCGTTTGGTTTCCATCATTTCAGGCAGGCGATGCAAGGTTTGTGGCCCAAAAATCAAATCCACATGCGGCGCTCGCTTGGCAATAGCGGCGCCTTCCTGGCTGGCCACGCAGCCGCCAACGCCTATAACTAAGTCCGGATTTTTCTTTTTTAGATGCTTCCAGCGGCCCAACTCGTGAAATAGACGCTCTTGAGCTTTTTCACGGATGGAGCAAGTATTAATGAGGATGACATCCGCATCCTCAGGGTCTTCGGTAGCCACCATATTGTGGGATTCGCCCAACAAATCACGCATACGCGATGAATCGTATTCGTTCATCTGACAGCCATGAGTTTTGATGTAAAGCTTTTTGGTGGGTTTTTCGGTGGAGAACATGGAACCGGCCTGCTTGAAAACTATACAAAAAAGAGGCGCGCATTATAGGGTAGTTGACTGGGGAAGCCTATAGCTGAGGGGGTGGTATCTAACGGACATGACACTTAGTACTATGGTAAAAAGCCTTCCGCCAGTGCGCTTAAAACTATCGCTCGCTCTAGAACAATGTTTAAACGCGAACTGAAACACCTTTTTTAAGCAAAATATAAGGATAATCCGCGCCGCATAGGGGGTGGATTGTTATATAGCAGGTCCACTGGCAGATCCTTTTTATTGAACGCAACTTGTAACAAATGCATTTGGAGATTTTATGAAAACAACAAAACTGGCGAAGTTATTTTTGGCCTCAATCACATTAGTTGGTGTTAGCGCCACAGCTGCGACCAATTCCATTCTTAGTTATAACTACGCTGGCTTGCAATATGTTAATCAGGATCTGGATGATTACGACTGCGACCAAGACGGCTTGAACATTTACGGCAGCCTGGAATTGACCGATGAATTTTTTGCGCGTGCATCGTTCGCCGATGTAGGTGGCGATAAAGGTTGTGGTTCTAGAACTGCAAGTATCGGCGCTGGATACCGTACCGCATTTAGTAGTCAGTCAAGCATCTATGGCGTATTAAGCGTTGAAGATACTTCCGTTGATCATGGTGATAGCGATACAGGTTTAATCGCAGCGGCTGGTATTCGTACTTACCTGTCAAACAACCTGGAAGGTAAACTTGAGGTTGCACATCACACCGCGTTTGATGGCGATACTGAGCTCAACGGTGGTTTAGTGTATTGGTTTGATCCACGGTTCGCATTGACCGGTGATGTGAGCTTAGGCTCTGAGCAAACTACCTTTGCTGTTGGCGCGCGCATGAGCTTCTAAGTTTTCTGCGATCGTCCAAGCCGCCTACATAACTGCAGGCGGCTTTTTTATTGTTTGAAATATCACAACTCGAACTGCAAATTTTTATCCAGTTCTATATTCAACTGCTCCTGGCTAAATGGGCAAATAAATTCCAAGCGATACGCAAGCAGTTGCAAGCCTTGATTTGATTTGGTGCCGTAAAGTTTATCGCCCACTATTGGATGGCCAATCTTGGCCAAATGTCGGCGAATCTGATGTTTACGCCCAGTTTCGATATGAACATCCAGCAGAGTCGCTTTTTGCCCGGTGCCGATTTTTTTGATGTGGGTGATGGCTATTTTGCCATCCAGTTCGTAATTTAAGGTCATACCCGTCTCGGGTAATTCATAATCATCGACAACCCAGGCCTGATAATATTTTTTGATGTCGCGGCTCTGGAACAGCAAGGATAATTTCGCTGCACTTTGGCGGTCATGCGCGATAAGCATTAAACCCGCTGCATCTGCATCCAATCTGTGCACCAAAAAACAATCGCGTTTCTTTCCATAGAAGGATTCGCCATTCACTTCAACCCACCGTAAAATGCTACAGTGATCGCCCCATTGCGAACCTTGTGCAAGCATGCCGTTGGGTTTGTACCAAATGCTGTATCGACCGGCGTCATGGATTAATTGCGCCGCTTCGGGTTTACGTGAAAGTACTTGTTCATCGTAAAAGAATTGTACGTGTGAGCCTTTGAATAGCACTTTGGTAGCGCGACGCAAGCGAACAGTTTTGCCTTTGAGCGTCCACCATACACAACCTTTATTCATCGCATCTTTAATGCGTTGTTTGGATAGCCCTGAACCTTCTGCTAATAAATCCAGCGCAGTCTGCTCGGCTTTGGTAACGGTCAATTCAAATTTTTGTGGTATTTCAAACGAAGTATCGGTCATTGTTTTACTGTTAAAAGTGAGAAAAATTGTGGCAGAAAAGCCAACCATTCATAAGCTAAATCTGTCGTTATCCAATATGGATACCCAGGTTTACGGCGACTACAACCTGACCATCGCACTCCATCCCTCTGAAACTATCGAACGCATGATGGTGCGCATTCTAGCCTTTTGTTACCGGGCTGCGGAAAATTTAGCATTTGCGCGCGGTCTGTCCTCGCCAGAGGATCCTGAGCTTTGGTTGAAGCACGACAATGGCACTATTTTGGAATGGATTGAAGTTGGCCAGCCATCACCTGAACGCTTGAAAAAAGGTGCGAGCCAATCGAGCGCTGTAAAAGTCTTTAGTTACGGGCGCGGCCTGGATGTGTGGTGGAAAACAAATGCCGCTGCAATTAGTGCGTTGCCGAAAGTCACTATTAATTATTTTAAGGCGGATGAGCTGCAAGATCTTTGCTCGCTTGCGGATAAAACAATGAACCTTACTGTAACTATTACCGAAGCTATTGCTTATATTTCAAATGCTACGAACAATGTCACTGTTACCTTATTGGAGATGGAGTCTGTCTAATGAATATTGTTGAAATCAATTTAGAAAATGCACAGCAATACCTAATAGATGAATCGTTTGTGCGGCCCGTCTTAATTGATTTTTGGGCAGACTGGTGTACTCCTTGTAAAAATTTGATGCCTATTTTGGAAAAGCTTGCTAACGAATACGCGGGTGCATTTTTACTGGCAAAAGTAAATGCAGATGAAATGAATATGATTTCATCACAATTTGGTGTGCGTAGTTTGCCAACGGTTATGTTAATGAAGGATGGTCAACCCATAGATGGTTTTACCGGCGCTTTACCGGAAGTGCAAGTGCGAGAGGTTCTTGAAAAACATTTGCCGAAATTGTGGGAGAAAAATGTCAATGACGCACAAGCGTTCATCATGGCTGGCGATTTTAATTCTGCCTTGCCGTTGTTGCGTCAAGCCTATGAGGATTCAAAACATGACGCTGCTATCGCTTGTCTGTTAGCGCAATGTCATCTTGAATTGAATCGAATTGATAACGCGGAGGCAATTCTGGCGACCATTAAAATGGCAGACCAGGATGCACATTATGCGCAGCTTCGTGCACAGGTTGAGCTTAAAAAGCAGGCAGCAAAAACACCAGAGTTGGTCGCACTCGAAGCCGCTTTCGCTAAAGAGCCTGCAAATTTAAGCTGTGCGTACCAACTCGCAATTCAATACAATGCCGAATCTGCCTATCGCCCTGCGTTAGAGTTGCTGATGGATATTTTACGTAAAGACCGAAATTTCGCTGAAGGTGCTGTAAAAAAGACATTTATGGATATTTTGTCAGCACTGGGTAAAGGCGATCCTCTGGCAATTGAGTTCCAGCGAAAATTATTTACGTTGCTTTACTAGATTTGGCAAACAGTTAAATAGTTATCCCCGGCAAATCTCGCTAAACTGTATTTTGTTGGGGCCTGCATTGTAGTTGTTGGATGTGTATGAGTTTTACTGGATATTTAACGCGCTAGGTCCGGCGCAACATTTGTGAAATGCACATTGTGATTCCGGTAGTTTTTCGAAGAGGATTAAATGAAGTCATCCTGCCAACTAGTGATAATAATGTTATTGAGCTGCTTTTTGCACGCTTGCGATAGCAGCCATAAAAATGCCGCCAAACCCGCTCATTTCCCTAATTTCATTACGCACAAAGGTAATGCATACACTATCACCCAAGGGTCTACCCAGCTCGAAATTGTTGCCAACGTAGCGGGCCGCATTAGCTCATTAAAAATAGATGGCGAAGAAATTTTGCTAGTGGCAAGTAAAACTAATAATTCAATTTGGGGCAATGTATTCTGGTCCAGCCCTCAAAGTGAATGGGGGTGGCCACCCATCGATGTGTTAGACAGTGCTCCTTATGAAGTTAGCGTCGCTGACGATAGAATTATTTTTACCAGTAAAATAGATCCGAGAACCGGCTACAAATTTATCAAAAGTTATGGTTTGAACGCGGAAAGAAAATGTATCAGCATTATTTACTCGATCTATAACCATTCCGAAGTAGAAAAAAATGTTGCCGCCTGGGAAGTCACTCGATTCAACCCGAAGGGAATGGCATTTTTTCCGCAAGGTAATACGGAGAGCAACAGCGGTATTTTTTATCCGCTCGCCGTTGAACATATTGGTGATTTCACTTGGGCAAAATACGAACCTGAATATTTGCTACAAAATCATCACAAGTTAATGACCGACGGCAAAGAGGGTTGGGTGGCTTACACAACCGCAGGGAAGTTGTTAATAAAAGAATTCGCGGATGTGCCTGTTGAGTTAATCGTAGCCGGCGAAGGCGAAATAGATTTATTTGCCAATTTTGAAAAAACGTTCTGGGAAATTGCCCAGCAAGGTGTTGTGACCAAGCTTGCGCCTGGTGAACATTTGGATTGGGAGGTCATGTGGCACACACGCACTTTACCTGCACATGTTCCTGAGACAATGGGTAGTGAAGAGTTGATAAATTATGTGCGTGGCGTATTAGTGGGTAAAAATTAATTATCAACGACGGTTTTTTCGGGTTTTTAATCGACGTATTCTATCTGCTTCTTCCTTTTCTTTCGCTTTAATTTCATCCGCTAGTGTTGCATCTATAACTTCTTGCGTGGTCATCTCCGGAGTTTCAAAGGTAATTCTACCGAGTAATCCAGCGCGCAATTCGTTGATGAGCAACGACGATACTTTTTGAATATCGACACCACCACCTTTACTGGTGCAGCTGCGTTTAGCTCCGATCGCTTCTAACAATTCGATATCGCTCTCAGGCAAATTTTCTAATCTATAACGTGTTTTGAGTGAATCTGGATATGCCTTTAATAAATAATCCGCCGCATAAAGCGCAATATCAGCGTAATCGAACACTGTATCTTTTATCGCGCCGGTAATAGCCAACCGGTACCCACATGAAGGTGGCGATAATTTAGGCCATAAAAATCCCGGTGTGTCGGTTAACAAAAAACCATTTTCTAATTTTATTTTTTGTTGCGATTTGGTGATCCCAGCTTCGTTGCCGGTTTTTGCAACCACGCGACCTGCAAGCGTATTTATGAGCGTAGATTTCCCAACGTTTGGAATTCCCATAATCATTGCGCGGGCAGGGTGAATGGATGAGTTCCGTTGCGGCGCGAGTGATTCACACACTTGCAAAAGTTGACGAATTTGTTCGGGATTCTGTTGGCTAACAGGCAGCGCCTTTACCCCTTGGGTTTTCTCCAATTCCGCAATCCAAAGCTCGGTAATTATCGGATCTGCCAAATCAGCTTTATTTAATAATTTAATGCAAGGCGTATTGCCGCGTAATGCGGGAACCAGCGGGTTTTCACTCGAAAAAGGAACACGCGCATCCAGCATTTCAATAATCACATCCACGTGTGGCATAACTTCCGCAATTTCTTTGCGGGCTTTGTGCATGTGACCCGGGAACCAATTGATGACTGACATAATTTCTCGAAAAATAATTTGATGGATCGGTTCGCCCGGAGCGCGCAGCAGTCGAAGGGCTTGCTGTATTGGATGCACCCTTCGACTGCTACGCGCTCAGAGTGAACGGAAATACTGGTGCGCTTAGGGCGAAGGAAAATAGAATTAAAGCTGACCTACTTTTTCATTAACATCAAAATGATGTAACAAAATAAAACCATCCGGATGCGATTCATCTTCACAAACCGCAATTGAAATGGGGGAAATAATTTTTGAATACTCAGTGTGTTGGTAAAGTGCTTGTTGCAAATCCTGCCACAATTTTTTTGGGAATTCGGTAAAAAAATTAAAATTGAGATAGGTTTTGCCTTTCTCAGTAAACTCATCTATTTCCGGAGAGCGACCTACTGACCGCACCTGCGTTAAAAATGCGGCGCGATCAAATGCTTCTAAAAATTCTGGCTGAACCTGTATGCTGATGGATTGCATAATATTGCTCACATGTGTGCCTGTGTTGGGAAAGGTAAATCCATACATGGCAGATGTCGGTGAAAATAAATTTCGGCTATTCTAACGCAACTGTCTATTATCTTCTTACTCTATTACCCTCTTTACTCATTTCTCTGGTTGATTTTGTGGCGCCTCTATTTCGTCCTGTTGCTTTAGGTATTTACGTATTATTTTGCATGGTCGGTTTTGTTGGCGCGCTAATTCTGCCAACGCTGAGCTTGTTCCTTGCCAAAGAAATTGGGGTTCGCCCGCTTTTGGTGGGCATTCCGTTTGCGGGAATTGCAGTAGCCGCCATGGCATACAATCATTTTATCGGGCATTGGTCCGATGGTCTAAGCGATCGCAGACCTCTGGTTGCAGCGTGCTGTTTCATGGGTTGTTTAGTATGTGTAACCCTTGCGTACTCACGTACTTATTGGCTGGTAGCTGGATGCGTCGTGATTTTTTTAAGTTTTGCTATGGTGTCTTTTTCGCAAATCATGGCGTATAGCCTGGACTACGCAAAACATAATATCCCAGGCGAACGCATTCCACTTTTTAACGCCATAGTGCGTGCGCAAATTGCCATAGCCTGGGTAGCAGGCCCGCCTGCGGGTTTCTTGATGGCTGCCCACATGGGTTTTAACTTTATGTACTTGTTCGCTGCGACCGTATTCGTGGTGATTGCGATTTTAAGCCTCAGGCTGCTCCCTCGTCTGCAAACTTCTCAAAACGACAGTCGCCACGATTCTGCAACTAAACAACCGCTTGGCGGTGCGCAAAAGCGGGCGTTAATACTCAGCCTGATCGGCTTCTCGCTTATGTGGGGTGCCAATAATGCGTATCTCATCAGCTTTCCTCTTCACCTTAAGGACGGTTTGGGGATTAGCACAGAGTGGATGGGCTGGGTTATGGGTACTGCTGCTGGCTTGGAGATTCCATTTATGTTGCTGGCTGGCTACTACGCTTCGCGTGTGCAGATAATGACCTTAGTAAAGTCGGCCGGCATAGCGGCTTTGCTGCTGTACCTCGGTGTATATTTCGGCACTGAGTTATGGCAATTTTTTGCGCTGCAAATTTTTAACGCCATGTTTATCGGCATACTCGCGGGTTTGGGCGTTTCACTTATTCAAGATTTATTGCCAGGGCGCTCTGGCATGGCATCCGGCCTCTACACCAATACCACCCACATGGGCAATTTGTTGAGCAGCTTGTTGGTGGGCGTGGTGGCAGATATTTACGGATATCATCAGGTCTTTGCCGCTAACCTTGTGATCATCGTGCTCGCCATAGTGGCGTTCAGCCGTGTGCACGTAAAAAGCGAGATAAAAGAACGGCTTGAGTAAAACAGGTCATCAATATATTTTTACTGCGTGTATTTCAACGCTGTAATCACTCTGAAGCTTTTCACTGCATTATTTTTTAACGCTTCCCTAGAGCCAAGGCGAGGCTGCTGTTATACTGCCCGCCCTCAGCGAGAGACGCTATCCCAAATGAATTGGAGCGTCTGCGGCTACGCTCTTTCACAATCCTCCTCTTATTAATGGTGCTTTATGGAACCCATGTTAACTATTGCTTTGCGCGCTGGTCGTAAAGCAGCTGAATTGATTGAGCGCGCGTTTGAACGTGTTGATTTAATCCCGGTAGAAACGAAAAGTCGAAACGATTTCGTGACTGAAGTAGACAAGGCGGCTGAAAAAGAAATTATTTATCATCTCCGTAAAGCTTACCCGGACCACAGTTTTCGTGGTGAAGAGGGCGGATTTCAGGAAGGCAAAAATTCTGATTATGAATGGATTATCGATCCCCTTGATGGCACTACCAATTTTATCCATGGGTTGCCACACTTTTCTGTTTCAATTGCCTGTAAATACAAGGGCCAACTTGAACACGCCGTTGTTATAGACCCTATTAAACGCGAAGAATTTACCGCCAGCCGTGGCCGTGGTGCCAAGCTCAACGACCGTCGCATACGCGTTTCTCCTCGCCGTGGATTTGAAGGCGCATTGATAGGAACGGGTATTCCTTTTAGCGGCTATGCACTTGAGCACATTGTTCCCTACCTGGAAACAGTTAAAGAAATTGCTGGCGAAACATCTGGTATTCGTCGTTGCGGTTCAGCGGCTTTGGATCTAGCTTATGTAGCTGCTGGCCGTTTCGATGCGTTTTGGGAAATGAAATTAAACCAGTGGGATATAGCGGCTGGAATTTTGTTGGTAACAGAAGCCGGTGGCTTAGTAAGTGATTTTAATGGTGGCTCCGATTTTTTAGAAACTGGCCATATTGTTTGCGGTTCTCCGAAAGTATTCAAACCTGTGTTGCAGATTGTTCAGAAAAATTTGGGGCATTTGAAGTAAATTTTTCGAAGAATAAAAAAAACGAGGCCAAGTGCCTCGTTTTTTTTGGTTGACATTCACCAGCAAACTTTATTTTAAAAATACTTTGTTCAATGTTTCAGTCAGCAGATTCATATCAACAGGTTTGGTAAGGTATTCGAAAAATCCGGATTTAATTCCGCGCTCAATATCGTAGGGCATGGCGTTGGCAGATAATCCAATCACCGGAATATGTTTGGTTAGCGGATCATTTTGCAATACGTTCATAGCTTCAAAACCGTCCATGCCCGGCAAGTTTATATCCAGGATAATTAGATCCGGCTGATTGTTGCGAGCTTTGTAGATACCAACGAAAGGCTCTTCTGCAACCTCCAGATTTATACAATCATGACGCTCAAAAAACTGTTGCAGCAAGCGAATGTTGGTGGGGTTATCTTCAATATACAAAACATTTTTGGGTGCGTTGAAGGCAAGGGGAGTTGGTACATAGTCTACCGATTTTATAATTTCGTTTTGTTGTTGCTTCCATTCCAGAGCGAGTGGCAAGTCAATCCAGAAAAGTGTACCTACACCTTCCGTACTTTCAAAAGCCAGCTTACCATTCATCATCTCCACCAATTGTTTGGTAATGACCAAGCCTACGCCTGAGCCTTCAATTTTACTAAATTCAGCACTCAGGCGATTGAATGGTTGAAAAACCTCTGCGTGACGATTTGCAGGAATTCCCTTACCGTTGTCGCGGACACTCAACCGTAAGGTTTTTTGGCCAATAATTAATATGCTGACATCAACCTTGCCACCCATATTATTATATTTAATGGCGTTGCTTAATAAGTTAACGAGCGCTTGTTTGAAGCGCACATTATCGGCAATAACATAATGATTTTCGCTGGTATCTACTTTGTGAGTAAGGGTTATGCTATTCGCGTCTGCTTGTGGTTGAACAAGCGTAAAGGCTTCATTGACGATGCGTGAAACTAACACAGGTTCAAGTGACACCGTCATTTTTCCTGATTCGATTTTAGCGAGGTCTAGTACATCGTTTATGAGTTGCAATAGATGATCGCCGGCTTTACGAATTTCGCGCATGTTTGCAATTTGTTGCGGTGTTAAATTTAAATCATATTCAAATAATTGTGCGTAACCCAAAATTGCATTTAATGGTGTACGCAACTCGTGGCTCATGCTGGAAAGAAATTCTGATTTAGCTTGATTGGCCTTTTCTGCGGCTACTTTGGCTTGAATAACGCGCTGCTCTGCGAGCTTGATCTGGGTCACGTCCATATTGGCACCGGACATACGAGTCGGCTTGCCCTGTGCATCAAAACTTGCGCGGCCGCGTGCACGTACCCAATGTAATTCTTTATCCTTGCCGATAAGACGGTATTCAATATCAAAGGGGGCTTTATCCTGCAAGTGATCCGCTAATGCTTGATCAAATTTCGCAAGGTCTTGCGGGTGAATATGTTTGCGCCAAACAATAATTCTATTTTCACCCCTGGTAATTTCATCGTCATTAGCGTCGTAGCCAATCAATTCCCAGCAGCGTCTGGAAAAATGGAAACCGCCGGTGTCTGCATACCATTCCCAAATCCCGTCACTCGAAGATTGAATGATTCGCTCCTGGCGGGCTTCTGATTCGCGTAAAGCTTCTTCTGCTTGTTTCAATGCGGTGATATCGAAACTAACGCCTGACATATATAAAGCTCTGCCATCCGCACCGCGAATGGAATCAGCGCGAACTTGTGTCCAGATATATTCACCATTTTTCCTGCGTATACGGTAGGTGGTGTTGAATGGTTCACCGGTGCGAAAATGGTTGAGCAAACTTTCCTGGCTGAGTTCCTGATCTTCAGGGTGTATAAAACTTAAAATATTATTGGCGCTATTAATTTCAGCCGCATCTTCCGGCGTATATCCTAGCCGCTCCCAGTAGGCGCCCGACCAATCGATACTTTTTTTCGTTAAATCCCATTCCCAAATACCGTACCCACTTCCGCTAAAAATGCGTTGGAAGCGCGCGATAAGCGCGCGCAAAGTTTCTACATCATCAATATCATTTAAGTTGGCGCGAATACTAACGTTTTTAACCATGATAAGTCACAGGTGAATGAGGATAATGAATAGTTGCCAGAGAAGATAAACCAGCTGTGATACAAAAGCAAAAACCGTACTCATAAATAAAAAAACAGCGCTGTGCGCTGTTTTTTTATTGGTGATTTAATTTAACTTACGGAGCCATATCTGCTTCGCTACCTTCACCTTCTTTCGGGCGCGGCATCAAATCTTCTTTACCTATACCGAGCGCAACAGTTGCATTGGCCGCAATATAAATAGATGAGTAGGTGCCGAATACCACACCGATCATCATTGCTTTTGAGAAGCCTGCCAATATTTCACCGCCGAACAAATACAACACTGCCATTACCAGGAACACGGTAACGTGAGTCATGATTGAACGCCCAAGTGTTTGCGTCATGGAAATATTTACGATATCAATGGGGTCAACTTTGCGCAGTTTGCGAAAGTTTTCACGAATACGGTCGAAGATAACGATGGTGTCGTTAATGGAGTAACCGATCAAAGCAATAATTGCTGCAAGAACTGTTAAATCAAATTCCCATTGGAAAAAAGAAAAGCAACCGAGGGTAACAACAGTTACGTGTATTAGAGAGACGATTGCGCCAACAGAAAATTTCCATTGGAATTGAATGGCGACGTAGAGAAATACCAATGCGAACGCACAAATAATACCGAGGCCGCCGTTATTCATCAGCTCCTCACCAACCTGTGAACCAACGCTGGCACTGCCCATGATTTTGATCTCTGAATCGGTCGCGGTCTCAAGTTTTGTTTTTAAATGTTCGACGTAAACTGTGCCAACTGGATTGGCAATTGAAACGGAAAGTGTTTGGTCTTTATTGGGTGAATATAAAACTTTACCGAAGCGTTCCGCGTTAAATACATTTGCAGCGGTGAGTTGTGCTTCAGTCACATTCGCCAGCAATATAGTTTCCGCATAGCCTTCGAGCTCACGAGGAGGATTGCCAACACTTTTTAATTCTGCACCATTACCGAGTTTGGCAATTTCGGGCGCAAAATAATCCTTCCCTTTTATTTTCATATCGTCCTGGAAGCGAATCATTACGTTATTTTCTTCACCAAAAATAACGGCCTGAGCACCTTCCAAATGTTCTTCCTCTAACACATGGCGGATTTTAGGAATATCAGCCGGTTTATTTAGCAGAAGTTCCAGCTGGGTTCCACCGGTAAAATCCAGACCAAAATTGAAGCTGTGAAAAATAATAGACCACAGAGCGATGATGCTGAGCACTATGGAGAAACCCGATGTATATTTTCGGATCCCCATGAAATTAATTGTTTTTAATTCATATGAAAACATGGTGTGCCCCTTAAACCGAAATGTGCTGTAAGTTTTTGCGTCTACCGTAAGTCAAGTTAGCAATCGCGCGGCTAATCATGATGGAGGTAAACATGGAGGTCACCAGACCAATACACAGGGTTATCGCAAAACCTTTTACTGCACCTGTACCAATCGCAAATAGAATCACACCCATAATAAATGTGGTGACGTTAGCGTCGAGAATAGTGATAAATGCGCGCTCATAGCCGGTATGAATTGCTTGCTGTGCAGACATACCGTTTCTCAGTTCTTCACGAATACGCGAATAGATAAGTACGTTAGCGTCCACCGCGATACCCAGTGTTAATACAATACCCGCGATACCTGGAAGGGTCATGGTTGCGCCCATTACAGATAGCACGCTGAGCAACATAAATAAGTTAACCGTCAGCGCGATGTTGGCGAAGAAGCCGAACACGCGATAGACGACCATCATAAAGATAGAAACAACTACTAGGCCCCATAAACAGGAGTCCACACCTTTCTTAATATTTTCCAAGCCGAGTGATGGACCTATGGTGCGTTCTTCAACGAAATGCATTGGCGCTGCCAGTGCACCAGAGCGTAATAGCAATGCAAGTTCTGACGCTTCGCCTGGAGCATTTAAACCCGTGATTTGGAATTTCACACCCAATGCAGATTGAACGGTTGCGAGGCTGATAATTTTGCGTTCAATGTATTGGGTATTCTTTTCAATCTGCTCACCTTGCGCGTTGGTGACATATTCAGTGTGGTTTTTATATTCAATAAATAAAATACCCATTCTGCGACCAATGCTGTTACGGGTCGCGAGATTCATTTTGGTGCCGCCCAAACCATCCAGAGTGATATCTACTTTCTGGCCGTTTGATTCCGGATCGAACCCGCTGCGAGCATCAGACACCTGATCGCCGGTAACAATAATTTGCTTTTCCAACCATGCCGGTCCACGCAATCTCTGTTCGTTTTCGTTGCGCCAATTAAATTGTTCTTTGCTCGATACCATGGCATCGGGCAGGGCTTCCATGTGGAATTCGAGATTGGCTGTTTTACCAATAACACGTTTTGCTTCCGCTGGATCTTGCACGCCAGCCAGCTCAACGATAATGCGGTTACGGCCTTGTTTTTGTACGATAGGTTCAGACACACCTAGTTCATTTACCCGGTTACGAAGGGTCTGCAGGTTTTGGCTAACAGCATAATCTTCAATTTCTTTAATCGCCCCTTCGCTTAGCGTGGACGTAAAAGTAAATTCGTCGGGATTAGTCTCAGAAGTTGGTTTTACAAATAACTGTTGTGGCGAATCTTTACGTAGCGCGGCGAGAGCTTGATCGCGAAACTCTGCAGTTTTAAACCGCGCAACAATGGTATTTGATGCGGTGTTATTGATTGAGCTGTAGCGAATTTTTTCTTTGCGCAATTTTTCCTTGAATTCATCGGCCGTCATGGTTTGACGTTTTTCCAATGCGGAAGCTGTATCAACTTCCAACAAGAAGTGCACACCGCCTGCCAAATCCAACCCGAGCTTCATGGGTGAAGCGCCAATTTTTTGTAACCAGGCTGGAGTAGTAGATGCACGGGTGAGAGCTACCACAAACTCGTCGCCCAAATTTTGCTGAATACGTCTGCGCGCATTCATTTGGTCATCATCCTTACGCAAGCGAACCAGGGCTGTTTTACCGTTTGCTTCTGCACCGAAATATTCAATCTTGGCGTCCTTGAGCGCGGCTTCAACTTTCTCAAGCACGGGGGCATCAATGGTGGTGCCGCTTGAGCTACCCGACACCTGAATGGCAGGATCTGCCTGATAGAAATTGGGCACTGCATAGAGCAACGACAAAATGGTCGCGATCAGCAGCATGATATATTTCCAAAGCGGGTAGCGGTTTAACATAGAAATTCCCGTAACAAATGATGAAACTTTTGACTGTCCGAACGGCGCTTATAATAAGTATTGCCGGTTCGAATCATCTTTATACTGTGGCAGGTGGCGCCAGTTGAAAGGGCCGGATTATACCGATTTAACCAGCCACAACAATGCATTCTGGCTGGCTTTAATTATCGGTGGAGCTATTGTTGGGGCGCTTCAGGTACTTCCAAGCCTTGGCGACCGTAAAAGTCTGTTAAAAATGCGTCAAATGTGCCGTCGCTCAAGGCTTTACGCATTTGTGCCATGAGGTTTTGGTAGAAGCGCAAGTTATGGATGGTATTCAGCTGGGCACCGAGCATCTCGTTACATTTATCCAGATGGTGCAAATAGCTGCGACTAAAATTTTTGCAGGTGTAGCAATCGCAATTGGCATCCAGAGGCGCAGTGTCATTGCGATATCTTGCGTTGCGAAGTTTCAACACACCTTCGGTCACAAAAATATGACTGTTGCGCGCGTTGCGTGTGGGCATTACACAGTCGAACATATCTATGCCACGACGCACCGCTTCTACCAAATCCTCCGGTTTACCCACACCCATTAAATAGCGCGGCTTATCGCTCGGCATGTGTGGTGGTAAATGATCGAGGATGCGCAACATGTCTTCTTTAGGTTCACCTACTGAAAGCCCTCCAATCGCATAACCATCAAATCCGATGGTGGTAAGCCCGGTTAAAGACTCTGTGCGTAAATGTTCATACATTCCGCCCTGGACTATCCCGAATAAAGCCGAAGGATTGCCTTGATGAGCAGCTTTTGAACGGCTCGCCCAGCGTTGCGATAACTCCATCGAATCACGCGCTTGCTTTTCAGTAGCGGGATAGGGCGTGCATTCGTCGAAAATCATGACGATATCCGAACCCAAATCGCGCTGCACTTGCATGGATGTTTCAGGATCAAGGAATACCTTGCTGCCATTAATAGGCGACTTAAAGGTGACGCCTTCTTCCGTTATCTTGCGCATCTTGCCCAAACTAAAAACCTGAAAGCCGCCTGAGTCAGTGAGGATAGGGCCTTTCCACTGCATAAAATCATGAAGATCGCCGTGAGCTTTAACGACCTCAGTGCCGGGGCGCAGCATAAGATGAAATGTATTCCCCAGAATAATCTGCGCACCTATTTCTTCGATATCTTTAGGGGTCATACCCTTAACCGTGCCGTAGGTGCCTACGGGCATAAACGCTGGGGTCTCAACAACTCCACGCGGGAAAACCATACGTCCTCGACGCGCACGGCCAGTTTGGCCATTGGGAGTGTCGAGTTCGAATTTCATAAAGCTTGTTGTGTTCTGGGTTTGTGTCACGGGTACGGTCTCGGTGTTTCTAGATGTTTTAATTGTAGGTAATTACCCCCCCCCCAGCCTCCCCCTTGGCAGGGGGAGGAGCTGAGTTCACTCCGATAGTATTTCGAAGTAGTCAGTTCCCTCCCCTGTTAAGGGGAGGGTTAGGGTGGGGTTACTTAGGGATATTCGTTAATGCATCAGGATTCTTAGTCACAAACATCGCATCCCCATAGCTGAAAAAGCGGTACTGATTGGCGACCGCTTCGGCGTAGGCATGCATAGTATTTTTATAGCCCGCAAAGGCAGATACCAGCATTAGCAATGTGGACTCCGGTAAATGGAAGTTAGTGACCAGCGCGTCCACCACGTGAAACTTATAACTGGGGAAAATAAAGATTTCTGTTTCGCCTTGGTAGGGATGGATATTCCCTTTCTTGGAAGAATCATTAAAGCCCTGTGCCGCCGATTCAAGGCAGCGGACGCTGGTAGTACCCACAGCAATAACGCGTTTGCCAGCGGCCTTGGTTTTTCTAACCAGCTCGCAAACTTCGTCAGACAAATCCATCACTTCAGAATGCATATGGTGTTCGGTGATGTCATCTGCACGGACAGGCTGAAAAGTTCCGGCCCCGACATGTAAGGTCACAAACGCAATTTGCACGCCTTTGTTTCGTAGTTGCTCCAACATAAGCTCATCAAAATGCAGCCCGGCAGTGGGGGCTGCAACAGCACCTTGCTTCTGGCCATACACCGTTTGGTAACGCTCGCGGTCGCTGAGTTCGTCCTCGCGGTCTATATAAGGAGGTAATGGCATATGGCCGGTGCGGTCCAGCACCGAAAGTGCTGTCTCGTCTGTTTCAAATTGCCATTCAAATAGGGCATCGTGGCGCGCCAACATCTTCAAGCGTGTGCCGTCTTGCAAAATAACGATTGAATCCGGGCGAGGGGCCTTGCTTGCGCGAGTATGGGCAAGCACGCGATGAGTATCCAACACGCGCTCAATAAGAATTTCTACTTGGCCACCGGATTCTTTCTGGCCGCTTTCTTTCCTGCCGAATAAGCGCGCGGGAATTACCCGTGTATCGTTAAACACCATCAAATCGCCGGGATTTACCAAATCCAACAGTTCAGGGAACTGCCTGTGTGCCAAGGCACCGCTGGCGCCATCCAAACACAATAAACGGCTACCACGGCGCTCAGTGGTGGGAGCGCGGGCAATAAGCGAATCTGGCAAGTCGTAGTAGAAATCCTGGCGGCGCATAAACGGGTAATCGAGTAGCTAATTTAAGGGCGGCAAGGTTATACCAAAATGGGACTTTTTGAAAAGGTTGCAATTTGGTATTCACATATTTCGCTGTCAGCGATCCCTTAACACAACTCGCCGAAGTCTTGTAAAAGTCACAAATGTAAACTCGAATAAAACGCAAACGCATTACTTTTGTCATGTGTTTATGTTGTCAAAACATCCCAGAGATTTATTTTATTTCATCGGAAAATTTTCATCTCAAAAACACCCTGTGTAGTTTAGCCACTAGTAGTTTAGCCACTATAAGAACAGCTATTTTTGATTGAATATCAAGCTAATTAATTTTCTAAAGTTTTTTCGATCAGTCAACTATGTGTTTGTAAAAACTCTGTTTCAAAATATTACTTAATGGTTAGGTGCCGCACATACGTGGTGCGCGTTAATGACTAATATTCTCTTCGAGACTTGCGAATATTTTTCTAACAGGAAAATTATTCCAACAGGAGAGTTTAGAATTTAATTTTTTAAAATTCTTCTAAAGGAGTAAAAGCGCGACAGTTCGGATTGATTAAGTCATTGTTGATTAGTTAGCTAATTTACGAAATTAATTTAATGTGAATTGTTATGTCCAGTACTACACATACAAGATTGGCGTTAATTAAAGCACCAATTACTGATAGGAGTTTCATCATGCTTAAACAAAAAATTTATATGAGTGCATTATGTGCAGCCATTGCAGGCGTTAGCCTTGCTCCAGCAGCCTTCGCGCAAGACGACGAAGGAAGAGGTTGGACTGTTGGTCTCGACTACGGTCAAACTGAAGCAAAAAAATATTGCGATAACATTGCTAATTGCGATGATAGCGACAATGGTCCAAAATTTGAAATTGGTTATAATTTTAACCAAAACTGGGGCGTAGAACTTGGTTACACAAGCTTCGGCACCGACTTCGACCTTGATACAGAAGAAGGTGAAGGTAGCGCCAGAGTTACGCAAAAAGCCAACGCAATTACCTTAAGTGCCATAGGTACTGTTCCGGTGAACGACTGGTTCGGCGTATATGCGCGCTTGGGCTACGCACGTTACGACACTAACAACAATGGTTCAATTGACGGCGTTCGCGTTGATGATGAATCAGGCAACTCACCATTTTGGGGTGCTGGTGTTAAATTCAATCTGAATGAGCAATTTGCACTTCGTGTTGAATATCAAAACTATCGCGATTTATCTAACCGCAATGGCCACAAAGATGATGTACAAGGTTTGTTTGCCGGTGGTGTATACCGCTTCTAAACTTAACTTTGCATCAGTAAAAAACCCGCGAATTTTCGCGGGTTTTTTATTTTTACTATTAGGACTTTTCCAAAACCCCTAATAAAAATAAGTGAATTGCAATTGGTTTAGTAATCTCCATTGGTTTGGTTTTTGAATAACATTTATTAATTTATTGATCTCGCTAGATCCCTTCCTTTTTAACCCCAAATATTAACAACCAAAGACAAATTCCGAATTCTCCTATGCTGCTAGGCAAACTTACATACCAGGGAATCTCGGTGACCGAAAATAAAAATCGTGTAACAAATTCAATCAAATAACCGAAGCAACCAACCATTAGAAAAATACCGAGTATTTTTGGTAGAAAATTCGATTTGAAAACTAAATAGCCTAGTGGAAATAGCCAGGCTCCCCAAAATATATTTGACAGCATTGTTCCATTATTAAAAGAGGCCAGTAAATACATGACTTGGGAGTGTAGTTGGTCTTGCGGGATTTTATTTAAATACTCGGCTCCGCTAAGCAATAGCAGAACATTAATCTTATTCAATATATTGATAAAGGCTATGGGGATGCTAATGAGACCAAATATAACCATTAATGCAGAGGCAATTCGACTGACTGACTTTAACAGCTCGTACAGAAATAGCGGAAGCAATATAAAAGCTAAAAAACAAATTATTTCACTTAAAATGCCCAATCTAAAGAGAAATTCTGAAGCCTTAATATTTGAGGCTGTGACATCCGGGCTGGACCATACTATTAAGGTAGATGGAATATAAACAAGACCAAATATTCCCGTTATGATAAGAATTAAATAGGTTAAACCTGAAATTCGGGCAAGTAGTTTTTTTGACGGCATAGTGGTTTTCCATTTGAAATTGAGAGAAATTCGCTAATCCTAAGATTAGACGTAACTCAATTTCAAATGGATGCAGACACTATTGCCGTTAATCTTACAGCTGATCGATTTTTATCAGAGACTATTGCCCAGGCTTGCAAAATGATGCTGAAAAGTTAGCTTTCCTTCCCCCAGCAGAGGGGAACGAAAAAAAATAGCGACCAGAGTATTCTTGTTTGGCCTTATCAAATTTTAATTCAATATAACCACCAGCGCATTTTTCAATTTCGCCCGCACTTTTAAACAAAGAACACAACTTTAAATTTTTAACCTCAAATTTAACACTCGTCTCTGATTCAATTTTTTGTGGTGGAGTGACAACAATAAATTCTGAAGACTTGGTTCGCATTTCCTGGCATGTTCCGGATTCGTTGTATATCCAGATTCCGAATCCCTGTTCGGCATTCCATAAAGCGTTGGCAGAATATGTAAATGGCGCGATGAAAAAATTAAGTGCAAGAAAACCAATTATTTTTCTCATAAAGGAGTTCTCCTTAGGAGCTTATTTGCCTGTTAAAACCCGGAATCAGTTCGTCCATTCAGCTACAGGATTCACACCATGCAGAACGCTCAACTGATTATGATTTCAAATAAATCGCGGAATTGAGTTTCCTGATGTCGGGCTGCACCGGCAACCCAGGTAACAAAGTTTAGTTTAAAAAATCCTCACGAGCAAAGTATAAAATCCTTTTACTCATTGCAGTCCAAATAGCTTGCGGGCGTTTCCGTAACGGATCTTCGATTTTTCTTCTTCAGTGAGTGGCAAGCGTTCAAGCGCTCGCACATTTTGTTCAAGTGAGTATTGCGGGTAATCCGAGCCAAGTAGTACGTGCTCAACGCCAACGTTGCGAATCGTCCATACGAATTCGGCTTCGACAGGTGAGCCTGCAACTATTTCTACCATTGCTGAAATGTCGAAATTAATATTTTCGCCAAACAATCCTTCTGCGGTGCGCGCTGCTTTCAGAATATTCCAGAAACGGAAATTCAATCCACCGAGATGCGCGAAGATGAATTTCGTTTTTGGAGCATTGAGCGCGAGATTAAACAACTTTTCACTATCGCCAGGTAAAATATTCGCATTGTCCATTAGAACGATTACACCAAGTTCGCCGGCACGTTGAACGAGCTTTAGAACGCGCGAATCGTCGGGATCAAATTTCTGTGTATGTGCGTGAATCTTAAGCACCTTTACACCTTTGGCCGCAATACGCTCAAGTTCCTTAATTGCAGCCGCACCATCATAAGGGTGCACGGTGCCAATCGGCATCACCTTCGGGTTCTTGGCTGCTAATTCCATAATGCCGTCATTGCCTGCGCTGATTTGTTTTGGCTTTCCAGCAGGTGCCTGATTACCGCCGCCGAACCACATAGCGCCAATACCCGCAACTTCTAATTTCGACGCTTCCGCTGTTGCTTCGAATTCTTGCAAGGATTGCTCGCCATTGTGTAAGTGGACGTGAGAGTCAAAGATTGGTGATTCTGCTGATGCAAATTGCACGACAGAGGTCATTGCAAAAGTTGTGAACATAAAAGTTTTAAAATAATTGCGAATCATAAGAATGTTCTCCTTAATTATTCAATAATCTGGAGCAAGATCACATGGCATTGACGCCTCTTCGGTAGGGTTACAGGAATCTCAATTTTGCCCGAGCCAAATATACTGTCCAGTTTCCTCATCTACCATTCCAAATTGCGAGGAATCAAAGTGAATCATTATGAACTTATGATTCAAGTCAAATTTTGGTCCATCGCCATTAAATTTTAGTCGCTCGGGCTTCTCAAAAGTTTCAATCTTTACGATAACTGGGTGCGGTGTACGATACTCACACTGTGCTTTTTCTTCCTCAAATGGATTACGTACCCAAAGAAGATTTCCTTTTGCATCTATTGCAGCTAAATGTCTTCCGTCAGTTTCTACATAAAATGTAATCAGTGTCCTTGGATCTTTAAATGTTAACGGCTTTGCAGCGGAGGAGTCCCATAAAACATAATCGGGCTGTTCAGGAGGTTTATCGTCAAAACCAAAAGGGTAATACATACCTTTACATTCCGGCCTGATTAAAACTTTTACTAGATTATTTTTCTCGGTTTCTTTCGCATTAGCTGTAACTGCATATAGCAGTAATATTGGAAATAATTTATTCATAGTTAGCCTACGCAAAGCCTTGCATAATTTTTTAGTCGCGATCTTTAGTTTAGTTTTTGATTCACTTCTTGCTACTTAGAAATAATTTCATTACTAATCCAAATGCTAGACCACAAAAGAGCCAAAGGGCGGCTTGAAATGCAATATTGTCTGGCGTAATTCTGTTTTGAAGTATTTTTGGCAGCGTCATAATACAAAACATTATGACCCCATAGGTTATTCCCATTTTTACCCAATTCGTTTTCTTTGCTTCGGGTAGTCCGCTACTAACAACTTCAGGAAAACGTCGCTTTTCCCACTCTAGCCATTTTGCTTCGCCAAATATTTTAATCCAAATCCATATTGGAAAAGTTAAAGTAAGAATGATCAAGCTCGTTATATTCCATAAGCACGGTATTTTCCCATAACACTCCGGACACACTAGCCCAAACCAATGCCCGAATGTGTTCCCCTGAGACCACAAGCGAGAATCGTTTAATGCATTGCAGTGTGGGCAGGGAATGCTTTGCCGTTCCATTAAAGGGGCATCACTTGTTTTATCGATTAAGGCTATTTTTGGAATTCTTTGCCCAAGAATCAATTCATTAAAGGCCAGGCCTGGGTTGATAATCCAATGCAACACCATTGGATGAGGAAGCTTCCAAATTTTATATTTTTGTTTGTCGAATTCCATATTTATTCCCTATCTAATGGCCTTAAAAGGCATCATAAACTTGCATATTGTGATGGTTTTGCGTGCCCAAACCAAAACTAAAATTAATTATTTTCTAAACTTAAAAATTTGTTGGGCTCTACTTCTTTATGCGATAACCACCAATGAAATAACCGATGACCGAACCCAATATCACAGGAACAGCGATTAAGCCAATCAATAGCAGTCTATCTTGTTTGAATTGAACATTGAATTGTGTGATGGATAGGTATGCCGTAAGGCACATGGCTATAACAATAGCGGCGAGGATTAACCAAGTTGCAATATTAGCAGCAAGGTCTGTTCCGCAATGTTTACATTTGCATTTAATTGAATTGATGCCGTTACACCAACCACCTAAGGAAATAGGTTTTTCGTTACAGTTAGGGCAGTTGTTCATAGTCGCTCCTGATTGCTAGTTAATTATGTTTAAAGAAGGAAATCGCCATCTCGGCTGAGGATGACCACTCCCGTAAATCTCTATCATTTTTTTGAGCACAAGCTTCGATCAACATAAGTTTTCTTTCCATTCTTATTAATATAGTAACAACCACCTTTTGGTCCGGTTATATATATTTGCGGTGATTTTGGTCTGTACGTATTTTCAGCCAAGCTATAAGTAGGCTTTGCTAATGAAAATACGACAAAAGCAATTGCAAGCACAGCATTTGAAAGTCTCATATTATTAACCGTTCAAAAATGCCTTGTGATTTTTTGCTTAAAAAAAATAACGGTGATGGAATTCGAAAATTTTTATTGCTTGTTAGATATTCGCCGGTTTTTGTGATATTTCAAAAATATGCAATCCCTTTCCAGGAGTCTCCTTACAATTAAAATGATATGCCAGTTCGCCGATTGGCCGGATAGAAATGTGCAGTGGCGCATTGGCATCTTTTCCTCCTGTATGCGCCGTCGCAGTTATAGTCCATTTTTTCTGAGCAATTTTTAATAGGACATTTTTCGCTAGAATTTTATTATGTCCGCTGCAAGACATAAGCAGATTATAAATATCCTCAGGTTTCATCTTTGCCCATTCTTTCTGAGCAGATGCTACCTGAAATTGGCCCATCTTCTTTTCGAAGTTGCGAATCATATTTTCTTTAATTTGTGAATCTTGCATGATCTCTCCTTATTAATTTAACGCCGATTTCAGCGGCAGTTTTTAAGTTGGGGTTTTGGAATACTTTTGCGCAGCAAAACCACAAAACCGCGACTTAAAAACTGGCCAGCACGCGAAGCGTGCGAGCTGCAACGACTTGTTATAGCACTACGGACACTCAGAAGCGTAGAGACAATTCTTCGAAATCTTACATTGAGATTATAAAACGCTGGTGATCATCCGTTTGTACGGTATTCCTGGAATAGCATGTTCAATTTGCTCTTCATGGTGATCCCCCGCCTCCTTGTCAATACGGATCAACCGACCCTCCTGACTAGCGCATATCCTGCCATCTACAAGTTCTAACCCGAGCTTAGTGCGCAGTCCAACCCTAGGATGCTTCGTGTTAAATGCCGGAAGCGCTCGAAAACTAATGCCGTACTCGGTTTCCTCCTTGGCGAATACTTCGCAACTTGCCGAAATAATCGGCAAAGCAAATACCTCACCATTCATATCGAATAAAGCGCATAAGCTTAAATTACCGGTTTGAGCATAGTGCACGCCCAGTACTACCTCATCCTGGTTTCTAAGCCGTATACGTGTATCAAGCAGTTTTTGGAACAAAAGCGCGCAGAGTGTTGGAGCCCAATTCTCCGTAATTTTAAATCCAGCTTGGACGAAGTACTTATTGAGCTCTGTAAGCACCTGTAGATCAGTCCATGGCTTATACATTAACTTACGAATTCTACCTTTCTTCTGAATATCTTTAACCGTATCGGTTAGGTGGTTACTCCAGTATCCGCGACTCCTCTCCTGCCAATGTGCGAGAAAATCGCCGATTTCCAGAACTTTGCTATTTTTGTTTTTGGAGCGATCAATTAACTCCCGAGTTCGCGTAAATATATCGACGACAATTGACTCATCGAAACGCCCACTTTGTACTCGTTGCCAAATCCGCCCCAATTCAATTTGTGTGTTGTTATCCATACTGATACTACTCGCTTGGTGTGTATGCTCTTGATTTTGGTATAACGCCGAGCTAAGCGGCAATTAAGTTGTGATTTTGTGGAAAACTTTTGCGTAGCAAAACCGCAAAAGCACGACTTAAAAACCTTCCCGCACCGAAGGTACGTATTGCAACGCCTTGTTAGGCCTTATTCCCGAGATATTTTTTCCCATTGATGGGCATAGCTTGCCTCTTCATCATCGCAATTTTCGCAAACCAGACATTCTGTGTCATCGCACCGACTATAAGCGCTCAACAATGTCTCTCCTTTTAGCTCAGCAGAACATTCATTATGATGCCCTCCTGGATCGGTGACACCAGAACATGTTTTAGAAAGATATGGTTCAAGCACCGCTTTTTGTTTAGGTGACAATGTACCAAAACCCTTATTTACCGCGAGCTTAGCAATTCCTTCAGTCCCCGAAAATTCCGCATTATCGAAAACCCCATGAGTTAGTTGATAATTTAAGATTTGTTCTTCAATTCCCATATTTTTTCCTTTTTTGCTAATGGTAAGCTTATGAAAAAGCCTAACAGTTTATTAGACAGCACAAACTATATAACCCGCTTTAAATTATTACTTTTTCGTAGAGCAAGTCTAAACGCTCGAAATTTTTTCGGAATTGAAATTAAGCCAATCAATATTTTAGATAATCCAGTAGCTCATAAATTATATAGTTTCTTATTAAAAGCGGTTTTGCTAACAACACAAAACCGCTTTTAATCGAAATGTTATCTAATCTATTAAAGCTTCTGCTTAGCCAAACTACATTTCAGAACTTCTTTTTTCCCGTCAGCTTCTGAAACTACTTTCAAATTGGCTCCGCCAACAAAGGCGCCCATTTTTATATATTGTTCTACAAAGTAATTCTTTCCGGCCTCGGTTTTTAATTCCAGGGCGTTGTCGCTGAATTCGGATTCGGTTGATAACTTGTGTGTGCCCGGTGCGACTTGATTGTAGAAAAATACTTTATTGGATGATTCGCCGACGAGTTTACCGTCAATATAGACATTCTTTTTCAGTGCCTGGCCGACAAAGCTATTTCGGTAAATGTAGATTCCGGATTGCCCATCGGTTGGTGCTGTGAAGGTTTTAGCGGCTGCATCTTTTTCTTTGGACGCTTTGGGTACTGAGGCGCAACCAGACATTAATAATGCTAAAAGAATTGATGAAAGTAATACGATTTTCTTCATGATATTTCCTTTGTAAAAGTGATTGTTAAAATTATTAGAATCATTCGAACGTAGTTATCCTACCGACGGGTCGTCCTAACTGACGCCTAATGAATCTGACATCAATTAAAGACCATAGCCACATTCAACGCCAATCTCTATTACACCGGCTTACCCAAACTCTTTCAAAAATACAAAATCACAAACTAGGCACGGCTCTTGCGAAGGTGACCTGTAAATCACTTTAGCGTCAAGAATCCGTAACTATGGCAATTCCAACCTTTAGTCAGTTAAACAATGTTGGCGGTAGAACCGCTATCCAATCCTTTCGTGGGGTAGGGAAGGGGGCATTCGGCATTCCGATTATGCTGATGATGCTATTGGCGATGTTGGTTCTGCCGATTCCGTCATTAATGCTCGATGCGTTTTTCTCCTTCAACATTGCGCTCGCACTAGTCGTGTTGCTAGTGAGTGTGTACGCCCAACGCCCGCTGGATTTCGCGGCTTTCCCAACGGTATTGTTGATTGCAACCTTGTTGCGCTTGGGCTTGAACGTAGCGTCCACGCGGGTAATTTTAATTGATGGCCATGAGGGTGGGCATGCGGCGGGTAAGGTAATTGAAGCCTTCGGTAATGTGGTGATTGGCGGTAATTACACCGTTGGTATTGTGGTCTTTATCATTTTGATGATTATCAACTTTGTGGTGGTCACCAAAGGTGCTGGCCGTATTTCTGAAGTGAGTGCGCGTTTCACATTGGACGCTATGCCCGGTAAACAAATGGCGATTGACGCCGATTTGAACGCGGGTTTGATTGATCAGGATCAGGCGCGTCACCGTCGTCAAGAAGTCGCCGCTGAGGCAGATTTCTATGGCGCAATGGATGGTGCTAGCAAATTCGTTAAAGGTGATGCGATTGCCGGCATCATGATTATGTTTATCTGTATTTTTGGCGGTTTGGGCGTTGGGATTCTGCAACACGATCTACCTTTCACCGAAGCCTTGCAGAAATACACGCTGTTAACCATTGGTGACGGCCTGGTCGCACAAATTCCGGCGCTCTTGCTGTCGGTTGCCTCCGCAATTCTGGTAACCCGCGTTAACACCGCGCAGGACATGAGCGCCCAGGTGGTAAATCAATTATTTGCTGCCCCTAAAGCGCTGGCCGTATCCGCCGGTATCTTGTTGATAATGGGCTCCATTCCCGGCATGCCGCATGTTGCGTTTCTTTCGCTCGGTTTAATTTGCGCTGCAATTGCTTACTACATCTACTGGAAGAAAGAGCAGCCTGCCGCGGTGGATGAAGGCTCGTTTATTCCGTCTGGCAGTCGCTTGGCCAACGAGCTTAACAACGCTAATAGCCCTGCAAATACCGCTACCTTAGCGCCGCAACGTACACCAGCTGCACTTCCGCCAGGTGGTGGGCAAACGGTTTCGCATGAAGGGCCGGAGCTGGGTTGGGACGATGTTCAACCGGTCGATGTGATAGGCCTTGAAGTGGGTTATCGCTTGATTCCAATGGTGGACAAAAATCAGGGCGGCGAATTGTTGGGCCGTATTAAAGGTGTTCGCAAGAAGTTGTCGCAGGAGATGGGCTTTTTGATTCCCTCGGTCCATATTCGCGACAACCTGGATTTAATGCCCACCGGCTATCGCATTAGCTTGATGGGTGTGACTGTGGCTGAAGCTGAGGTTTTCCCTGATCGTGAATTGGCGATTAACCCAGGTCAGGTGTTTGGCAACCTGGATGGTGTGAAAACTAAAGATCCCGCATTCGGGTTGGACGCTATCTGGATTAACGCCGCGCAAAAAGAGCAGGCGCAAACGCTGGGTTATACCGTGGTTGACCCAAGTACCGTGGTCGCGACTCATCTCAACCAAATTCTGCAAAACCATACCTACGAATTACTCGGCCATGAGGATGTGCAAAAGCTACTGGATATGCTGGCCAAGACATCGCCCAAACTGGTGGAAGAATTGGTGCCTGGCACTATCAGCCTGAATGTGTTCTTGAAGGTCTTGCAGAACTTGCTGCATGAACGTGTACCGATTCGCGACATTCGCTCGATCGCTGAAGCTTTGGCGGGTGCGAATGGCAGGAGTCAAGATCCCGTCGCTTTAACGGCGCTTGCGCGGGTGGCGTTACGTCGGCAAATCGTACAAAACATCATTGGAAACGAGCAAAACCTGCCTGTAGTCACGATTGACCCCGGTTTGGAACAGTTGTTGCTAAGTACCGTACAGCAAGCACAAAAAGCTGGCGCTGATGACGGTGCTTTTATAGAGCCAGGTTTGGCGGACCGCTTGCAAGAGTCGCTCGTAAGTGCGGCTCAAAAGCAGGAGATGGCGGGGAAACCCTTGGTGTTACTGGTGGCAGCGCCACTACGGATGATGATGTCGCGCTTCGTGCGTCACAGCCTTCCAGATATGCGAGTGCTGGCTTACACCGAAATACCCGACAACAAACAAATTACGATTGATGCGAATGTGGGGGCGGATAGATAGAAAGCCCTCACCCTGACCCTCTCCCAGAGGGCGAGGGGATAAGGGCAAAACCCCCTCCCAGCCTCCCCCTTCGCAGGGGGAGGAGCTGAATGTGCCAGTTGCTAGTTTGGGCTCGATCAGCTCCCTCCCCTGACAAGGGGAGGGTTGGGGTGGGGTGAAGTTCCTCTCTCATTCGGGGAGGGTGTGGGTCAAGCGTATCTGATAATCAAATTGAAGTAAGCCGAAAGGCAGGAGTTGAATATGCAAGTTAAACGTTTCGTAGCTGCTGATATGCGCCGTGCGTTGGAACTGGTTCGCCAGGAGCTGGGGCCAGATGCAATTATTCTCTCAAGTGGCCGCGTGCCGGAAGGCGTGGAGCTGCTGACGACCACGGGTTCGGACAGCGAACTGGCGCAGTTGCAACAACAGCCTTTAGGCAAGATGGCTTTCGCCAGCGCGTCACCCATGATTAGCGATGGCGCCTGGGCGGAAACCGAAGTTATCGAGCGTGCTGCAAGGCAACATGCGAATAGCTCATTTGCGCAAACATTGGCGGCTACCAAATCTGGTAGCAGTAACATGGGTAAAACCGGCAAGCAATTGGTCGATGATATCGAGCAAGCGCGTTTGCGTATGCTGGCCAGCCAAAACCTTGAAGCGTCTGCCAAAGAATTTTTGGTGGGCAAAAATACTGTTGTAAACGCAGGTATCCCTCGTAAAGCTGCAGCGCCTCAAGCAGTTCAATCTGTTCAAACGGTACAAAAGCCAGCGGCTAGTCGTCCACAAGGTCGCAAAGCCGTTGAAGCAAAAGTTGTAAATACCAAAGCTGTGAATGAAAAGCTTGCAACAGCGAAGCCTGCCGTCGTCAGCGCAGCAGAACGCTATCCGCTTACTGATAAAGACTTCAATAAACACAGCCAAAACGATACAGTTCAATTGAGCGTTGCAGCAGCTCCACGTAATAACGACATCCAGGATTTGCAGGCTGAAATAGCCGATATGCGCTTCCTGCTCGAGCAGCAGCTCAATCGTTTAGGAGCTGCCCCAAGCCCCGCTAACAACTCGCCAATTTTAGGCAGCATAGGTCGTCGCTTGGAGCGTCTGGGTTTACCAGCGGCTGCGATCAACAGCGTATTAAATGGTTGCACGAAAACCAAAAATCTAAGCGACGCTTGGCCAGATGCGCTTGCAAACCTTGCTCATCAATTACCGGTTATCGGTAGAGATGTTGTCGATGCGGGCGGTGTTTTCGCGTTCGTTGGCCCAACTGGCGTTGGTAAAACCACGACTATCGGGAAACTCGCTGCACGTTATGTTTTGAAACACGGCGCAGACAAAGTTGCCATTATCACTACCGATACATATCGCATTGCAGCTCACGATCAATTGCGTTCACTCGCGCGTATTTTGCGTGTACCAGTGCGCGTGGTTGATGAAAGTAATTCGTTGGAAAGTTTATTAAAAAGCTTGCGTCATTGTTCACTGGTATTAATCGACACGGCGGGTTTCCGTCACGGTGATCCACAATTGAAAGCACAACTCAAATCTTTGGCCGATCAACCACAAGTGAAAAGTTTGCTGGTGTTGTCGTGCAATAGCCAAGAGCAAATGCTTAAAGCATCCATTCATGCTTACGGCGTAGCGCGCATAAGAGGTTGCGTACTTACCAAACTGGACGAAACCGCCAGTATGGGTGAGGCACTGGGTGTAGTTATGCAGAACAAATTACCCGTTGCCTACACTACAGATGGTCAGGACATTCCGAAGAATATAGAAGTCGCGAAGGCGCATCAGATGGTGGCTAAGGCGGTGGCGTTACTGAAAGCGAATCCGGCTTCGGCGGTTTCTTAAAAGCAAAAAACAAACCCCCTCCCAACCTCCCCCTTCGCAGAGGGAGGGGCAGATTCTCGCAATTTTTTAGAGCGGAGTGACGATCCGCTCCCTCCCAGCTACGTGCCCCGCAGTCAAGGGGAGGGCTGGGGTGCTTTTGAAAACAGAGGTTGAGAGGGGTGTTTTAAAAGATCATGTCACGCGGAGAGCTGGATAGCATGTATTTAAAAGTGGCATTCCAGATCGCAAACAAGTTATAAAAAATCCATGCTGAGCCAAATCACCTTCTATACTCAGTTCACAAATTTAGTTTTAAGCCGGTTTGTTGGAGTTAATAATTAATGCGCCCAGTACAAGTTATTGCAGTATCCGGCGGCAAAGGCGGAGTCGGCAAAAGTAATATCTCGGTGAACCTCAGCATCGCATTGGCTGAATTACGTCGCCGTGTGGTCTTGTTTGATGCTGACCTTGGGTTGGCGAATATTGATGTTCTGCTCGGTCTCAAAGCGACCAATACCCTTGCCGATGTTCTCGCTGGCACCCATTCATTAATGGATGTGCTTATCAACGGGCCGGCCGGTATCAAGATTGTTCCTGCGTCATCAGGGGTGCAGCGCATGGCTGAATTGAGCGCTGCGGAACATGCCGGTTTAATCAATGCCTTCAATGAGTTAAGCGATCAAGTTGATGTATTGATCATAGATACCGCTGCCGGTATCTCCGACACGGTAGTAAGTTTTGTGCGCGCCGCCAATGAAGTCATTATTGTAGTTTGCGATGAGCCTTCATCTATTACCGATGCCTACGCCCTTATCAAACTTCTCAACAAAGAATACGGAATGCAGCGCTTTCGGGTTATCGCGAATATGACGCGTAATGCGCAAGAGGGCACGAGTATGTTTAACAAGCTCAATACGGTGTGTGAACGCTTTTTAGAGGTCACCCTTCAATTTGTGGGTCAGGTTCCTTTTGATGAGGAGGTTCGTAACGCCGTGCGTAAGCAAAAAGCCTTACTGGAATTTGCACCTTCATCCAAGGCTGCTGTTGCCATACGTGGGCTCGCCCAGGTAGTGGATAAATGGCCGCTGCCAAGTGGCCCCAGTGGCCGCCTTGAATTCTTTGTTGAACGTTTACTTCGTGCGGCTAACGACCGCTACTGAGTATGAGTTATGGCCGCAGTCGATAGGTTAGCCATGTACGATAAAAAGGGGCAGAGCCTTGCCAATGCGCGTATTGAAGAATTTGCGCCCTTGGTTAAGCGTATCGCTTTCCACATGATGATGCGTATGCCTGCCAGCGTGCAGGTGGACGATCTTATCCAGGCCGGCATGATTGGTTTAATCGAGGCCGCGCAAAAGTACGACTCCTCCAAAGGCGCCAGTTTTGAAACCTATGCGGGCATTCGCATTCGCGGTTCCATCGTGGATGAAATGCGCCGTGGCGATTGGGCACCGCGTTCAGTTCACCGTAATTCGCGCCGCATCGCCCAAGCGATAAAAGCCGTTGAAGCGCGTACCGGTCGCGACGCACGCGACGCTGAAATTGCCGCTGAACTTGAAGTAGATCTGGAAGAATATTTCAGCATGCTACAAGACTCCAACTGCAGTCGTCTTTATAGCTATGAGGAAACTTTCGGCGAAGAAGACAGCAACATAGACGCAAGTGAAACCAACAGTGCATTTGCCAGCCCCTTTGAAGGCCTACAGCGTGAGGGTATTAAGAAAGCGCTCGCTGAAGCTATCACTCAATTACCGGAACGCGAACGCATGGTGCTCGCGCTTTACTACAACGAAGAGTTGAACCTTAAAGAAATAGGTTTGGTGCTCGGCGTAAGCGAATCTCGCGTAAGTCAAATTCATAGCCAGGCAGCAGCGCGCTTGAAATCGCGATTGAGTGGTTGGCAGCGGTAAGAGCAAAACCCCACCCTAACCCTCCCCTTGGCAGGGGAGGGAACTAATCGCACTCTGTAGCAAGTAGGGAGTCAAGCTCCTCCCCCTGCGAAGGGGGAGGTTGGGAGGGGGTTATTTTTCGCCTCAACTAAAAGCAGGGCTAGATCAAAGCTTTTAAAAATACGAATACGAATAGCATTTAAACGATCAAAATCAACAAATTGCCATAAGTAATTAAAAAACTTTTTTAACGTCAAAAAACTGGCTAGATCACTAACACTGGCTAGACTAACAGTTAACGAAATCCTGCAGGTGCGACGGAGGTTCCTTTGGATAAGAACATGAAAATCTTAATTGTCGATGACTTTTCGACAATGCGGCGGATCATTAAAAATCTGCTGAGGGATTTGGGGTTTTCTAATACCCATGAAGCGGATGATGGCGTGACCGCTTTGCCAATGCTGAAGAACGGTGACTTTCACTTTTTGGTGACGGATTGGAATATGCCGGGTATGACTGGAATTGATTTGTTGCGTGCGGTACGTGCCGATGAAAAACTCGCAACGCTTCCCGTGCTCATGGTTACTGCTGAAGCAAAGCGCGATCAAATTATCGAAGCAGCGCAAGCGGGTGTGAATGGTTATGTTGTTAAACCATTTACCGCGCAAGCACTGAAAGAAAAAATCGAAAAAATATTTGAGCGCGTTGGCTAACTATGTTTGCCTCCCTCCAACAATAAGGCACACCCATGGCAGCTGAAAATTTGGTTGATCCCAAGAACGATTTCATCGCGGAAATTAAGGAATGCGCCAAACTGTTAACTGAAAAGTTGCAGAACAATCAATTTGATGACGCCTCTGTGCTCATTCAAAGTATTACCGAATCACGTGATCGTCATATTTTTCAAACTGTGGGTAAATTAACTCGCGGTTTACACAATGCCATTGTCAATTTTAATGTGGATGCAGACCTAAGTAAGCAGCCACCGAGAATTGAAGGCTCAGACATTCACGATGCCTCAAACCGTTTAAATTACGTGATTGAGCTTACGCAAAAAGCTGCTGAAAAAACCATGGATATGGTGGATGAAGCTGCACCTATAGCCGCTAATTTAGGCCAGGAAGCCAACTTGCTGCGCAACGATTGGGCAAGGCTAAAACGCCGCGAAATGTCTGCTGATGAATTCCGCGAATTATATGGGCGTATGGATGGCTTTTTGGGACAAATGGAAATCGGCACTACCGCATTAAGTAAAAGCTTGCAGGACATTGTGCTTGAGCAAGGCTTTCAGGATTTAACCGGACAAGTATTAAAACGTGTTATTGGTTTGATCAAAGATGTCGAAAAAGAATTGGTTGATTTGGTGCGCATGGCTGGTCAGGTTGAAGAAATCACCGGCATCGCAGACCCAAAAGACAATGAACACAACGTTGAAGAATTAATCGAGAAACGCAAACACGAGGCGGAAGGTCCACAAATTAATAAAGCGCGTGCAAATGTAGTTTCCGGTCAGGATGAAGTCGATGATCTTTTATCAAGTCTCGGTTTCTAGGCCTGATGTTTTCTGGGGAATGAGTGAATGAGTTTTGGTGATGACGAGGACATCCTTCAGGATTTTCTGGTTGAAGCGGGCGAAATTTTAGAGCGCCTTTCGCAGCAACTGGTTGATCTTGAGCAGCGTCCAGATGATAAAAATTTATTGAACGCAATCTTTCGCGGATTCCATACCGTAAAAGGCGGCGCGGGATTTTTATCGCTCACGCCTATGGTGGAATGCTGTCATCTCACTGAAAATTTGTTCGATATTTTGCGCAATGGTAAACGCACCGTTACCTCTGAGTTAATGGATGTAGTTCTACAAGCGCTCGATAGTGTTAAAGACCAATTCGATATAGTGACGGCGCGTGGCGAATTACCGCCTGTTGATCCTGCATTAATTCATGCGCTGGAACGTTTGGTTTCCTGTGATGATTTAAATGAATCTGCTCCTGCAGAAGAGCAACATGCACATATTGAAATTTCACAATCTTCCGGAATTGAAACAAGTACTTCTGGAGCACCGGAAGGCGATATTACGGATGAAGAGTTTGAACGTTTATTAGATGCAATTAATCAAACGCCTGCTAAAGATTCGAAAGTAGCAGCGCCATCGGCAGAGAATTCCAGTGCAGTGTCCACTGGGGCAGTATCCACCGGGGACGAAATTACTGAAGACGAATTCGATGCGTTGCTTGATCAATTGCACGGTAAAGGTAAACCACCTGCGCCAAAGCCTGCGCCTACCAATTCCGTTGCAAATACAGTTGCTGGAACTCCGGTTGTTACTAACGCTGCAGCTGGGGACGAAATAACTGACGACGAATTTGAAGCCTTGCTAGATCAACTGCACGGCAAAGGCAAAGGGCCAGGTATAGATACTCCCAAACCCGCTGCAGAAAAACCAACGCCTGTTATCGCTTCACCGGCGGCTTCAGCCAGTAATTCAGAATTAATTAATGACGACGAATTTGAAGCACTGCTTGATCAACTGCATGGTAAGGGTAAGGGGCCTACGCTAGGGAAGCCGGCCGCAACACCTGTGTCTGTTGCTTCAACTCCGGCATCGGCTGCTAAACCGGCTGCGTCATCGTCCAGTAAATCATCTACGTCAGCGCCAGTGGCAAAAGTAGAACCCGCAAAAGTTGAATCAGTTAAACCATCTTCATCATCGTCACCTGCCTCAGCGGCTGGCGATAAAGATGCCCCTGGTGCAGTAGAGACCACCGTGCGCGTAGATACGCAACGTCTCGACGACATCATGAACATGGTTGGTGAATTGGTGTTGGTTCGCAACCGTCTTGTGCGTTTGGGTGATACATCAACTGACGAAGCTTTGGTAAAAGCCGTTGCGAATTTGGATGTGGTAACGGCAGATTTGCAAACATCTGTTATGAAAACCCGCATGCAGCCCATTAAAAAAGTATTTGGGCGATTCCCGCGTGTGGTGCGCGATTTGGCTCGCCAACTTAAAAAAGAAATTAATCTGGAATTGGTGGGTGAAGAAACCGATCTGGATAAAAATTTAGTAGAAGCTTTGGCAGATCCACTTGTTCACCTGGTGCGAAATTCGGTTGACCATGGTGTTGAACTCCCTGACGTGCGTGAAGCGAATGGTAAATCGAGAACCGGTCAGGTTGTGTTGTCCGCTGAACAGGAAGGTGATCACATTTTGTTGTGCATCAGCGATGATGGCGCAGGCATGGACCCCGTTAAATTGCGTCGCGTTGCAGTTGATAAAGGTATATATGATGAGGATACGGCAGCGCGTTTGTCTGACGTAGAAGCGTTTAATTTAATTTTCGCACCAGGGTTTTCGACCAAAAAAGAAATTTCCGATGTTTCCGGCCGCGGTGTTGGAATGGATGTGGTGAAAACCAAAATCAGTCAACTTAATGGCACCGTGGAAATTCAATCTACCTTGGGCAAGGGCACGCGTTTTCTTATCAAAGTGCCACTCACTCTTGCCATTATGCCAACGCTGATGATCATGCTAGGCAAGCAAACGTTCGCGTTACCACTGGTAAGCGTGAATGAAATTTTTCATATGGATTTATCTAAAAGCCATGTAGTGGATGGTCAAAATTGCATAGCAATTCGCGACCAGGCAATTCCATTGTTTTATTTAAAAGAGTGGCTGATTAAAAATGCTGTGACCAGCACGCGTAAAGATTTTGCACACGTTGTAATAGTTACGGTGGGCACACGTCGCGTTGGCTTTGTGGTGGATCAATTAATCGGTCAGGAAGAAGTGGTAATCAAGCCACTTGGAAAAATGTTGCAAGGGACACCTGGAATGGCAGGTGCAACTATTACAGGCGACGGAACCATCGCGCTTATTTTAGATATTCCCAGTCTGCTTCGTCGCTACGCCAAAGGCTCAACCTCTTGGGGTCACACCTGATACTCGTTTAATCACATAATGTGTAGCTAGTCCAAATGCCATCGTTGGCTCGGAGTAATTTCATGCCTTTACGGGTGTTGGTGGTGGATGATTCAAATTTCTTTCAACATAGATTGAAAGAAATTATCAATGAACACTCCGAATTAAAAGTAGTTGGTTTCGCTAGTAATGGTCGTGAAGCTATTGAAAAAGCTGAGAATCTAAAACCCGATATCATTACCATGGATTTTGAAATGCCGGTGATGGATGGCATAACCGCCATTAAACATATTTTAGCGAGCCGCAAAGTTCCCATTATTATGTTTTCATCGCTTACCTATGAAGGTGCGAAAGTAACATTGGATGCATTAGCCGCAGGTGCGCTGGATTTTATCGCGAAAGATTTCGCGGAAGTATCGCGCAATTCTGCTGCTCTTAAAAGAAAGTTACACGAACGCTTAATTACCTTGGCGCGCGCTGGCCAACCAATGCCAATCGCACCTGTAACACCACCAGTTGTGCAAAGCGCTGTAACACGTATCGCAGCTTCGACGCAAACTGCAGTTCCAGTAAATTTTAAGGCGCCGGTTGCTGAAATCGCATCTCGCAACACAAATGCTCCTGCTACATCAAATGCAGCATCGGTAAATAAATCGGGCGCGAATACGGAAAATTATCGGTTAAAAAGACAACCGAAAATTTTAATCATAGGTGCGTCCACTGGCGGCCCGGTTGCGTTAACTGAAGTTTTGTTAGCCTTACCAACACATTTTCCTGTGCCCATTGTACTGGTGCAACATATGCCAGAAAATTTTACGAAAGCTTTTGCAGAGCGTTTAAATAAACAATGCAATATTCGCGTCCGCGAAGCGGTTGATGGCGATCTACTGGAACCCGGTTTAGCATTGCTTGCACCCGGAGGAAAACAATTGATGTTAGATAAACGCAACGGTGGCTCTGTGCGCATATTGCCGGACGATGACCGCGTTACCTACAAGCCTTCACTGGATATCACTTTCGGTTCTGCCGCTAATATATATGGCGATAAAATTTTAGGCGTCGTATTAACGGGAATGGGTTCTGACGGCTGCAAAGGCGCTGGTTTATTAAAAGAGGCGGGTTCGCAACTGTGGTCACAAGATGAAGCGAGTTGTGTAATTTACGGTATGCCCATGGCAGTAGCGCGCGCGGGGTACACTGATCGCGTATTAAGTTTAAAAGAAATCGGGCCGCGTTTGGCGCGTGAGGTTGTCTAATGGATTTTCTCAGCATAGTCGGTGTTGTACTTGGCTTTGCTGTCATTATTGGCGGCAATTTTGCGGAGGGTGGATCAATCCACTCGTTGTTAAACGGCTCCGCTGCGCTTATTGTTTTTGGTGGCACACTCGCCGCTGCAATTTTGCAAACACCTAAACATAGTTTGAAGCGTGCATTGAATATTTTTAAGTGGGTATTTAATCCACCTTATTCGCCGTTTAAGGAAGGTATTGCAAAATTGGTGCGTTGGGCGAATGCGGCGCGCAAAGACGGTTTGCTCGGTTTGGAAGAAATTGCTGAAAAAGAGAAAGACAAATTTGCCAAAAAAGGTTTGCAATTGTTGGTCGATGGCAGTGAGCCGGAAGCTATTCGCCGTATTCTTGAATCAGATTTAATTTTGGATGAACAGCGCGATTACGACGCCGTGAAATTCTACGAAAGTATGGGTGGCTATGCACCGACGATTGGTATTATCGGGGCCGTCATGGGCCTTATTCATGTGATGAATAATCTCGCTGATCCTGCTTTGTTAGGACCTGGTATTGCTATAGCCTTCGTCGCGACTATTTATGGCGTCGCGCTTGCCAATTTATTTTTGTTACCGATCGCGAACAAATTGCGCATGTGCGTGAATGAGCGCTCGCAATACCGTGAATTGATTATCGAAGGAATTATTGCGATTGCAGATGGTGAAAATCCGCGCTCACTCGAAATTAAATTGAATGGGTATCTGCATCCCTGATTCGTTTTCTAATGACTAAAAACTTTTCAATACTGGCGTAAATATTATGGTGCGTCGTCGTCAACGAGAAATACATGTGAATAATGAACGCTGGCTAGTTTCCTACGCCGACTTCATTACTTTGCTGTTTGCTTTTTTTGTGGTTATGTATTCCATTTCGCAAGTTAACCAAAGTAAATACCGCGTTCTTTCAGAAACCTTTGTGCAAGCGTTCAATCAGCCGAACGATTCTAAAGTCAATCCGGTGCCGCAAGAAAAAATAACATCGTCTAGCGACTCAATCATTCCTATTGATATGGGAAAAACCGCAATAGAAGATAACATCAAGCAACCGCAAATTGCTGTAGTAGACGATAGCGTAAAGCCTGATATGAACGCGCAATCCAACACTACCGCTAAAACGCAAACATCCGATGAACTTACGCAAATTTCAGATTTGGTGAATGAAAAATTCGCGCAATTAATTGATGACCAGTTAATTAAAGTTTCCAGCAATGAGCTGTGGCTGCAAATAGAGTTGAAAGACAGCATTTTATTTGCGTCTGGCGGTGTAGAAACAAGCCCGCAAGCGCAAACGATTTTTACGGAAATCGCAGGTATTGTAAAAAATTATGAAAATCCCATTCAGGTTGAAGGTTTCACGGACAATGTTCCCATCCGGAATGGCCGTTACCCTACCAATTGGGAATTATCATCTGCGCGCGCTACTGAAATTGTAAAATTTTTGGCGAGCCAAGGTGTTGCTCCTGAACGTTTGGCGGCGGTGGGTTACGGAGAATTTCAGCCGCTGGTCTCTAACGATACCGAGATGGGCCGCGCCCAAAATCGTCGCGTCGCGGTAATGATAGCGAAACGAAAGATGGAGCGGCCAAAGACTGCACCGGGCGGATTCTAAATTTGCATCATTCTTTCAGTGTTCGCCTACTATAAAGTGTGTGCCAGTTCACCTAATGTCATTGGTTGCTGTTTTTAATCAATCAGTGCACTTATACTGGTCTCCAGTTTTTTCATGCTTAACTCTATCCACAAATACCGCAGAATTGTTTTAATTAGATTTGTCTATAAACAGGATCAGTAGATCAAAGGATGTTGGAATCAAATGGCTGCAAATAAAATCACTTCGAATATCGTTGAATTTAGTGATAGCAACAACAATCAGTACCAGTTATCAACCAGCAAACCCTCCATTGCTGGAACCACGCAGGTCAATGTCTTACCCAAAGACATAACACTTATCCAACCCCTCAGCTGGAATGATGTATGGAAATTAATATTTCCTGCTAAACCATGTCCGTCAGGGTCTGAAAAAATCGCGGGCGCAATTAACGAAGCAATTGCCTCGAAGAAACTTCATTTGACGGGGTTGCCGTCAAAATCAGTAACAAAAACCACGATGGGCAAAGGTGGCGGTTCGGCCAAAGCCAAAGCTGCTGAGCCTGAGTCTGTGCCGCTTTCAAGTTTCGCTGCTTCAAGCAACGCGGCTCCTGAAACCAAAGCCTCTTGCGGTGAAAGCACTGCTATTTCGAACGTGCAGGAAGGCAAAGTCACTAAAGGTGCTGCTACGGGAGCCGCCTCAGTCGCCAACACCTGCACGCGTGGCTGTCCTATTAGTATGGTTTCGGGTGAGGAATTACTTAGCCTCACTGATTTTGTTTTACCTGGCCCACTTCCATTTGTTTGGAAACGTACCTATCGCTCTGGTCATGATCGTAATCTAGGTCTTGGCCACGGTTGGACTTACTCGGGTTGCGAGCGCTTATCGGAGAGTTCCACCAGTGTGGAATTGATGGACGGCGAAGGCAGGGTGCTCAGTTTCAAACGCCCGCAATTACATCAGCGCAGCAAACTGGTTAACGAGCAAATGGCGCTGGATTTTGTCGCCTACGAAACCTATGTGTTACGTCAACATAATCAACCTCACAAAATATTTTCTCGTTTAGGTCAAACGGGTAGTTTCCGGTTAACGCAAATTCAACATCCATCTTATAAACCTGGAGTTGGCGGCGCCGAAGCTAAAGGTTTTGCATTGACCTTGCATTACAACGCACAAGATCGTTTAAGCCAAGTCGCGGGCAATTGGGGCAAGTCGCTGTTGCTCTCGTACGATAATCAAGGACAAGTTTCATCAGTAACTCTACTGAACCAAGAAACAAATGAGCGGCGTATTGTTGCGGAATATGATTACAGTTCTGAACGCGATTTAATTGCGCAGCGTGACAGCGCTGGTCGTGGCGAAACTTACGAATACACTAATCACCTTTTTGTAAAACGCACACTCGCGACCGGGTTTAGTTATTACTACGAATGGGAAGCGCTGCAAATCGGCGCATCTTGTCTGCGCACGTGGGGCGACAATGGTATTTACGATTATCGTTTTGAATGGGATGAAAAAAATAATCGTACACTCGCTACTGATAGTCGCGGATTTAAAACAGAATTTATTTACAATCAATTCGGTTTGATTACGCAAGAAACGGATAACGAAGGTGGCGTACATTTATACACCTACGAAAATGGTTTACGTACTTCATATACTGATCCAGAAGGAAACGTCACCTGGTACGCCTACGATTCCGCGAGTCGCCCGACAGGTGTAGTGGATGCACTGGCGCAACGTCAGGCACATTATTATTTTCAAGACAAATTGGTGTCTTCTACGGACAAAGACGGTGCTCACTGGCAACGTAAATATAACAAGCAAGGTTTGCTCGAAACTCTCGAGGCGCCAGACGGAAAAGAAACGCACTATGCCTACAATTCGCAAGGATTGTTAATTCGCGAAACAGATTATTCCGGACGTGTTAGACGCTACGAATGGAATGATGCTGGCGAACTCAGCGCATTAATTAATGCGGAAGGGCACAAGCAAGTTTTTAAATACAACGCGTGGGGCCAACTCATACAAATGGATGCGTGGCTTGCTAGCCACCAGCATGGCGGTACTACCTATTATCTCTACACCGGTAGTGGCGAGCTTGAGCGCATTACTTATCCGGGCGGCGAAAAAGTCGATATCGTTTACAACGCGAACGGCCAGATCGAACGCATGAGCGACAGACGCGGCCGCGTAACTCATTATGAATATGATGGATTGAGTCAGGTTATTCGCCGTACCGACCCTGAAGGCAACAGTCTTGCTTATGAATACGACACCGAAAGAAATCTCACTCGTTTGATAAACGAAAATGGCGATGACTATCAATTCTTTTATGACGGCAATGAGCGACTAATTAAAGAAATTGGTTTTGATGGGCGCATTCAACATTACAAATACAATAAAGCAGGACATTTAATTAAGCATTTAGATGCTGGTGAAATTGTTACTGAATTCGAGCGCGATGCGCTCGGTCAAATGCTCGCAAAAACCAGCAGTTCGTTAAAAAATCCATCGGCGCCTACTGAATTAAATCGATATTTGTTTGATCCAGTTGGCCGCATAAAAGAAGCTTACAACAGCACGCAATACATCACGTTCCAATACGATCGCATGGGTGCCTTGATCAAAGAACATCATAGCGATCTCAATGAACAACGCCAACGTCTTAGCGATAGCATGGTAGATATTCATTATGAGCGTGCTGCTTCTGGTCAACTTAAAAGATTACATTTACCTGGTAAACAATTAATTGATTACAGCTACGATTCGTTTGATCGTTTGCAATCGGTATCCTTAAACGAAACAACTATTACCAAAATTCAGCGCAATGAATTCGGTTTTGAGTTGAACCGTCAGCAAGGCGAATTAATTACCCATAACGAATATGACCCCATGGGTCGCTTGATAAAACAGCATGCGCATATTCGGCAACAAAAAGCGGGTGTTATTGATCGTCAGTACCAATATGATCCTTTCGGCAATTTAAGTAAGTTCAAAGACGGAAATTGGGCAGTCAATTATGTTTATGACATGGTTGACAGACTTAAGCGTACCGAAGGTTCACTTAACGAAAAATTTGTGTTTGATCCCGCCGGGAATCTACTCGGTCAACAAAAAAGCGAAACCGGTAAAACAACCCAAGGCAACCGCCTCTCGATGCAAGGCGACCGCAAATTTGAATACGACGCGCGCGGAAATTTAGTTCGTGAAGTGCGAGGCAAAGGTGGAAAAATCCAAACCACCTTCGAATACAACTTTAACAATCACTTAATAAAAGTCGTTAAAGACAATCAAACAACAGAATATCGCTACGACCCGCTTGGTCGTCGTATTCAGAAGCAGGATAGCTTCGGCGTTACAAAATATCTTTGGGCAGGCGATCAACTTGCGCAAGAACAACGCAACCAAATTAAAAAGACCTACATTTACGAACCCGAAAGCTTTAAACCCGTTGCCATGGTACAAGACGGTGAAATTTATCATTACCATTTAGACCAACTCGGCACCCCGCGCGAACTAACCAACGAACAAGGCAAAATAGTTTGGAAAGCGCAATACAAAACCTACGGTAATGTTGCGTTAAAAGACGTTGACGAAATCGAAAACAATTTACGCTTTCAGGGCCAATACTTCGACGAAGAAACCGGCCTCCATTACAACCGCCACAGATACTACGACCCAAGCATCGGCCAATTTACAACGCAAGACCCGATAGGGTTATTGGGGGGAGTAAATAATTACCAGTATGCGCCGAATCCCACAGGGTGGGTTGATCCGTTTGGGTTGACGTGTAAGGAAAATGTTTGGAATGACTTTCAGAAAAGAGCAAAAGGTCAGTTTCCAGATACAAAAACGGCGGCTGCCGCATGGGGACATTTTAAAGCTGGTCGATTTGAAGAGATGGCTTCATTGATGGATTTTTCCAGTCCTAAAAATGGCGCGGTATTCTGGTCTGGAAACTATCCCGCTGCGGAGCAATATGCACTAAATTTACAAAAAGTTGTTCCCGGCGCAACTACAATGGAAATGACCCCTGGGGGAAGTATTTTTAATAATTGGGGTCGTAAAAATGATTATTTCGCTGCAGCAGATTGGGGTACTGGAAAACCAACAGATGAGCGCAGGTTATGGGCTGCTGTCTCTACTGAGTATGCAAAAAGAGTTTCTGGAGATGTTAATGTCGTTCAGGCATACGAAGGTAGCATCTGGTCCAATGAAGAGCTGCCTACGCTGAAGAAAAATATAAATGTGGATAATATTACAACTATCAAAGTGGCCCCAGCACTAAAGGTGTAAAAAGTTATGGCTAAAAAAATTGAAATATTTGAAGAGCACGGAAATGTTTTGTATTTGGATGATGTAAATGCGAATGTTACATTTTTTCGTGAACAGGCGAAATTCATTAAGAAAACGGATTCAAATGATTACCTTTTAAAAATAAAGCCAACATCAATAGAAATAAAAATTAGTTGTGAAGATTACGTTCAGCTAAAAGATTTCTCAAAACCCCCTACAGTCCAATGGCTTTATATGAACGCGAAAAGTAACTTGCTTGATTTTTTTGAAGACTCTGTTGATCTATTGGAAGCTAAGAAAAAATGGATTTTGTTGAAAAAGGAAATGGATGAAAGGTTTCGGGGTGTCTAAAATGCGTGAAGAAAATAGGCAAACTATTGCTTAATTAAACATCTACAGATCAGCTTGGGTTGATCGGAATATCATTTGCATTACTCGCTTTACTGGTTAAAAAAATAAGTGAGAAACGGATTCAGGAGGCTCGCGCTAAGTGATAGTTGAGAATTAAGTAGAGTTTGATTTATGTTAATAAGCGAGCGGCACGCCGCCCGAAGATCTTTTGTGTGGCTGAATTTTTTAATTGTGCGCCAAATAAATTGGATGTTAGTTTCACTTTTGCTTCTCGTACAAAGCTCATACGTTTTTGCATATACAAAAATCTCTTCAATCTCCTGTAATAATGCCGTATCTATTCCTTGTCTTTGACAATCAATCGCCCAATATGTGCGACATTGTCCAGTCTTGATGAAGCTCTGCTTCACCTTGGTGGGCCAGTCGTTGTAACTGAATTATTTGTTCTCTATCTTTAACGTTTGCAGCGTTTATTTAATGCCAAGACATCAATAATTTTTCAGGCCCTTGTAATTTTAATTTGGCTCCCAGTTTTCAAAGGGAGTCAGAGGTTTAAAAACTGTAGCGTACCTTTAGAAAACGTTAAACTTTTACCAATCAAGCTCACATGTCCTTGATGAACACCAACCTCAAGAAAGCCACCGCGTTGTGACAATTGCTCCGCACGTAATGATTGCTTACCTAGTTTTTTACTCCACAAAATCGCAAGGCTACAATGTGCAGAGCCTGTCACTGGGTCTTCGTCTATGCCTGCACGGGGTGCAAAAAAACGCGAAACAAAGTCCCTTTCATCATTTTTAGCGGGAGCGGTAATAATTACACCGCGTGTTTCAATTTTTGCAAGCTTTTCGATTTCAGGTGAATAATTTAAAACTTCTGCTTCGGTGGCGAGTTCAACAATAATATCTTCTCCCGCTTGATATGCCGCTACAATATTTAGATTTAATTGTTTGATGCCAACATCGTCATTGTGAAGATGTATTCCGCTAAATAATTTGGGTTGTATTTTTGGAAAATTAAGGCTGATGTTTTCTTCATCGACAACCGCTACTAAAATCCCACTGAGTGTTGAAAACAAAAATTCGGCATAGGGTAAGTTCAATTCATTAGAAAGCACATGCGCAGACGCGAGTGTTGCGTGGCCACATAATCTCACTTCGCAGCTAGGCGTAAACCAACGCAGCAGCCATTGGTTATCTTTTTGATGCCACAAAAATGCGGTTTCGGACAAATTAAACTGAGCTGCAATTCTTTGTAGCCAGTCATCAGTTTTGGGTTCATCCAAAATACACACAGCGGCAGGGTTCCCACTAAAAGGTTTGTGAGTAAACGCATCTACAACAAAGTAGGGTAGGGTTTGATTATCCGTCATACATACTCCTATGCCGCGTTTTACGGCTCAAGCACACCGACTATTGGCGTATGAGTAGAATAGCCTTGATTAACGGATCAGTGCAGATTTACAATTTGTAAATTACACCAGTACAGATCTTTTTCGGAAAAATCTGTACTGGTGTAATTTGAATAGATCTGTACTGCTGATTCATTCCACGGGTAAGGCTATGAGTAATCTTTATCATCAAATTGCCGCTGAAATCATTTCAAAAATTGATGCGCGGGCTTATCACATTGGCGACAAGCTGCCCGGCGTAAGAGCTGCCAGTGAGATTCATGGAGTGAGCGCATCCACCATTGTTGCGGCTTACGATGAGTTATTGGATGGCGGCTATATTGAGGCGCGCCCTCGCTCCGGGTTTTACGTGTGTTCGCGTGCGCAAGTCGATTTTCTTTCGCCTAAAATGTCCCAGCCAGCCATGATTCCGCACGATGTGGTAGGCCAGCAATTAATGCTGCCATTATTAAAGCAAGCGCAAAATCCCGGGACCGTTAATTTGGGTGCAGCGGTTCTTGACGTCAGCGTGCTACCCACTGCTATGGTTGAAAAAGCGATTGTGAAAGTTGCGCGTCTTGAGCGCTTAAATATTTCACGCTACCAATTTCCGCCCGGAAATCTTGAGCTGCGCCAGCAGATCGTAAAGCGTATGGCTCAGCTGGGTTGCGAATTAAATGTCGATGACATAGTAATTACTAACGGCTGTCAGGAAGCTCTCTTGTTAGCTATAAAAGCATTGACTCAACCTGGAGATGCGGTGGCGGTTGAGTCACCTACCTATTACGGTATGCTACAAATCATAGAGCATCTTGGTTTGAAAGCTATTGAGATCCCTACAGATCCAGAAACCGGAATTTCACTCGATGCACTTCAACTTGCATTTGAAAATTGGCCCATCAAGGCATGTTTGGTGATGCCTAATTTTAGCAATCCATTGGGCACAACTATGAGTGACGCTAATAAAAAGAAGCTCACGCTTTTATGTAGAAAAGCCAAGGTGCATTTAATTGAAGATGATATTTACGGCGATTTATGTTTTGGCGCCCAGCGGCCAAGTATCTGTAAAAGTTTTGATGAAAAAGTTATTTATTGTTCTTCCTTTTCAAAAACATTGGCGCCGGGTTTGCGCATCGGTTGGATGGCTTCCCGACAATTGGCAGATGCTGTATCGCAATTAAAATTTATGAGTAACACAGGTTTGCCGGGCATTGTTCAATATGCGTTGGTGGATATTCTCGCCAGCGGAAAATATGACCGGCATTTGCGTGCCTTGCGAGCCAAGCTTGCAAAAAGCACGCATGAAATGATTACCGCTATTGAGCGATATTTCCCCGCCAACACGCGGATAACCCAGCCCAAAGGTGGTTTTATTTTGTGGGCAGAATTACCTCCAGAGGTCATCAAGAACAAGGATACCTTTACTTTGGCGCTCACAGCGCTGGAGAAAAAAATTGCCATTACGCCGGGAAAACTATTTTCTGCAAATCAAAAATATACCCACTGTTTGCGCCTATCCTCCGGTGGTGTATGGTCGCCCGAAAAAGAAAAGGCGTTGAAGCGGGTAGGTGAGCTAATTAAGCTTTTGTAATTAGCCTGAAATTTCTCATTAACGAAATGATAGGTGTAGGCATAAACTTTGCTCAGTAGCTATGTACGGCTTGCTTATGGCCTAAGCGAGCCTAAACTGACATCTGCTTGACGCGTTGAGGAATTGTTTGTGCGAGTAATCACGGTAGCCAACCAGAAAGGTGGAGTGGGTAAAACCACTACCAGCGTAGCGCTCGGGGGCATTGCATCCGCGCTTGGCTACAGGGTATTGCTTGTGGATGTCGACCCTCATGGTTCGCTCAGCACTTATTTTCGTCAAGATCCTGACACCCAGGAACTTAGTGCCTACACGCTTTTTCAAGAGCGGAAAGAGTTATCCGCTGGCAGTATTAAACGGCTAATTCGCGCTACTGATTATCCCAATCTGGATTTACTCCCATCTGCTACCGCGCTCGCTACACTTGAGCGTCAAGCGATTGGGCAAGATGGCATGGGTTTGGTGTTAGCCCGATCACTTGCCTCTATTTACCACGATTACGATTTTGTGTTTATAGATACTCCGCCTTTGTTGGGCGTGTTAATGATCAATGCGCTGGCCGCTTGTCAGCATTTAGTGATTCCCGTACAGACTGAATTCCTCGCCATCAAAGGTTTGGAGCGTATGGTTAACACGCTCAAGATGATGAGCCGCTCCCGTAAAAAACCTTTGGACTACACCATTTTGCCGCTCATGTATGACCGCCGTACACAATCATCAGTGACGAGCTTGCGTACCATTCGCAACACCTACGCTGATGAAGTGTGGCCTGGCCATATTCCAGTAGACACAAAATTTCGTGACGCCAGCCGCGTCGGTGTACCACCGCATTTGTTCGATGAAACTGCTCGCGGCGTTGACGCCTATAACTCGCTGTTCAAATTTTTATTGCAAAAATTTGCAACGAGTGATGCTCGTGTAGCTGCAGGTGTATCGTGAGCGATATAAAAAATCCTTTTGAAAGTTTGCAAGATTATTTTGATGAGCTTTTACCGTCAGATGATTTGGTGGCTGAAGAAATAGCTACGGGAGCGATTAATGATCCGGCGCTAAAAACTGTTGTCAAAACTCAGGTTCCCATCGCAGTTACTTCACGCAAAACCGACAGTGCACGCATTCCCGAATATGCAGAACCTGATGTAAATAATAAAGAAAAACTGCAAAAATTATTGAGCAGTGTTCAATCACATATTGTGGTCGCACCCATCATTAAGGTTAAGACAACGTTTGTAGAAGCCCCTGCTGAAATTCAGGAATGGGTTATTGAAACCACCGAGCCTGTTGTAGAAACACGAACCCTCGAAACCCCGGTGGTGATTGAGTCAGAGTTTGTTTCGCAACAATTTCATATGCCCGGCCTGGAATGGTTGCCTAACGGTTTGCCGCAATGGGCTCAGTCTCGCTTTGATGTACTCCTTTTTAAAGTATCCGGTTTGACCTTGGCAGTTCCGCTAATTTCATTGGGGCAGATACAACCTATTACAGACGAGCTTACGCCTTTGTTTGGACAAGCCGATTGGTTTATGGGATTGCAGCCTACACCGCAAGGCAAAATCCGCACGGTGAACACGGCAAAATTTGTGATGCCTGAGCGCTACGATGAAAGTTTTGTTAAGAGCGCAAAATATGTCGTGTCTATCAACGGTGTTCCCTGGGGCCTCGCCGTTGATTCGGTGAACCAACCTATAAGACTTGAGCCTGGCGAGGTTAAGTGGCGTAGTGATCGCTCAAAACGCCCTTGGTTAGCTGGAACCATAAAAGAACATATGTGTGCTTTGCTGGATATTCCCATGATCGGCCAGATGCTGATGGATGCTGACAAGAATGCGCTGAAATCACGGATGTAAGACTGGCGGAGCATGCAGCCTCGACTATAGTTATAGCGACTATTCATATTTTGAGCTCTGCACCTTCAATTCAGGCATAGCTTCCGAGGATTTTTTATGGCAACTGATTTAGCGAAAAATAAAGGCACTGACGACCCGGTTCTGCAGTGGGTGACATTTCGTTTGGATGGCGAGACTTACGGTATCAACGTAATGCAAGTACAGGAAGTGTTGCGCTACACCGAAATCGCACCCGTACCCGGCGCGCCTTCCTATGTATTGGGAATTATTAATTTACGCGGTAATGTGGTGACTGTTATCGACACTCGCCATCGTTTTAATTTGCCAAGTGGTGATATTACCGATAACACACGCATAGTGATTATCGAAACAGACCGCCATGTTATTGGTATTTTGGTAGATAGCGTTGCGGAAGTTGTATATTTGCGTCAATCAGAAATAGAAATGGCGCCTAATGTTGGCAACGAAGAGTCAGCGAAATTTATCCAAGGCGTTTGCCATAAAAATAACGAACTGTTAATTTTGATTGAACTGAATAAATTACTAACCAGTGAAGAGTGGAACGAACTGGAAGACGTTTAGATCTCCACTTTTTGCGCGCTAGCTACGTTATTTTTTATTTTAAAAAAGTCATTTATTACAATAAACTCCTTTTTTTAAAATAAAAAATGCCTTGCTATCATCACAAAAATTGAAGTCTAAAATTTAGATGTTACCGGAGACAGAATGCCATTAAATCCATTAGAAATTGGACTGGCTGTAAGCTTATTTATTAGTGTAGTAGCTTTGCTTATTGCATTCAAAAGTTTGAAAGCATCCCGCGCGCAGCAGATGAACACCGAACAACTTATCCAAAAATTAACGCGCGATCTCGCTATGTCTAATAGCGGTTCGGTGGGAATGGGCCAGCGTTTGCTGGCTATGGAAAAACGTCTGCAAGAGCCGCAAAAGGCCGATAAAAAAATCGACTACTACAACGACGAAGATTTCCAACCTTATTCGCAAGCGGCACAGTTATTCAAACTAGGTTTGGATGCTGAAGAGGTCGCACGCCGCTGTGGTTTATCTCGTGCTGAAGCATCTTTGATTCAAATGATGCAGTCTAATGCTGACAACGCAAACTGATTATTTTTTAAATTAATTCCCATCCTTGTAACGCCCACAACCCTATAGTTACCGTCAGCATAGAGCCTAGTGTTGTCTGCACAATAATATTGGCTGCTAATTTCGTGTTGCCACTCATTGCTTGTACCATCACAAAGCTAATCGTTGCAGTGGGTGACGCCGCTAATAAAAATAATATTGCCAGACTCTCACCGCGAACATTTAACGCTATCGCAATAGCGCAGGCGATTACTGGAGATAAAAACAATTTCCATACGCTTGCTCCCAGTGTCGCAGAATCGAATGACTTCAATCTCGATAAATCCAACGCGCCACCAATACAAATCAGCGCGAGTGGTAACACCATTTGGCTTAAATATTTTCCGCTGTCTAACAATACGTTAGGCACGCTGATATTAATTGCGTTGACAATTAAGCCAAGAAAAATGGCAATAATTAACGGGTTTTTCGCAATGCCGATCAGCGTTGGCTTAAGCGAGCTATCGGCTGAATGCAAACTGCGATTGAGCACATAAACTGAGAGTACGTTATAGACGAACACGGTCATAGCAACTGGTAATGCTGCAATAGCAAGACCCTTTTCACCATAGGCATTTGCACAAAATGCTAAACCCAGAATGACCAGATTGCCGCGAAATGCTCCCTGAATAAAAACGCCGTAATCACGCACATCTCTGCAGTACCAATGCGCTGTTAGCAGACTCCCTATAAACACAATTGCCGTCATGACGCCGAATGCGATTAATAGATTTTGATCCGCCATTTCGCCGAAGTGCGCCGTAGCACAGGTAATAAATAACATGACGGGCAAGCCAATGTTGTACACCAACTGTGAGGCCACCTTTATGAAGTCCTCATTAATCATTCGCGTGCGTTTTAAAGCAATGCCTAATATCAGCATCACAAAAATTGGAGCTGTAACTGAGAAAGCAAAACTGAGAGTTGCAAGTGGTGAATCGGTAATCACGGCTGTCTCGGTAAAAATAGTTGGTTTGATTGTTCCGTGATCTATTGATCGGCTTTTGGAGCATTAAATTAAATAGGGAGTCGTCATCCTCGCGCAAGCGGGGATCCAGCTTTTAGTTTTTAATAGCAAAATCAAGAGCTGGATCCCCGCTTGCGCGAGGATGACGACTGCCAGTCAAAATTTGTTTGGCTCATAAAATTAAGCCCAGCATAGCTGGGCTTAACAAGTTGCATCAACACTCAAATTAAAGGTTCTGCAAACTAATCAGGAACATTAAAAGGAAAATAGTTTTTTGCATTGTTAAAGCTAATATCCTGAATAATTTTCCCAACCATTTTGGTGTCATTTGGCACCAAGCCTTTTGCCATGTCGCGACCAAAAATTCCGCATAGGATGCGGCGGAAATATTCGTGGCGCGAATAGCTAAGGAAGCTGCGACTATCCGTCAGCATACCTACAAATCGGCTCAGTAAACCTAATTGGCTAAGCGATTCAATTTGGCGAGTCATGCCTTCCATTTGGTCCAGGAACCACCAGCCGCTGCCGAATTGAATTTTTCCTGCTGACGAACCGTCCTGGAAATTTCCAATCATGGTGCCGATCATTTCGTTGTCGCGCGGGTTTAAATTATAAATGATGGTTTTTGCCAAACGGTTTTCGTTATCCAATCGTCCTAAAAATTTTGCCAAAGGTTTTGCGTAGTTGTGATCGCCAATGGAATCAAAACCTGAGTCTGCGCCAACAGTACGAAATAAACGTGGATTGTTATTGCGAATCGCACCTATGTGAAATTGCTGAACCCAGCCTTTCGCATGATCCTGGAATGCAAATTCAACCAGCATGGCTGATTGGAATTTTTCAATTTCTTCTAATGTTAAATCATTCCCGCCACGAATTTTTGCAAAAATAGTTTTAATTTCTGTTTGCGTGAAATCAGCTGCATAAACAGTTTCCAAACCATGGTCTGATAAACGGCAGCCATTTTCGTGGAAGTAGTCGTGGCGTTTTTGTAGGGCAGCCATCAAGTCATCAAAAGTAGCTATATGCGCATCAGCAACATCAGCTAGACGATCAATATATTTGTTATAGGCAACTGCATCTTCAACTGCCATGGCGCGATCAGGGCGCCACGTGGGAAGCATTGCGGATTTAAATGTTTTATCAGCTGCTACTTTTTTATGGTGTTCGAGATCGTGGATTGGATCATCAGTGGTACACACCATTTTTACATTCGCTTGCTCCATCAAACCACGCGCACGGAATTCTGGCGTCGCAAGTAATTCATTGCATTGATCCCAGGTGCGTTTAGCATTACTGCTATCCAGTAAGCGGTCGGTAATGCCGAAGGGTTTACGCAGCTCAAGGTGGGTCCAGTGATAGAGCGGATTGCGTAGCGTGTAGGGAACGGTTTCACACCACTTTTCAAATTTTTCCCAATCACTCGCATCGCCAGTGCAATAGCGCTCATCTACACCGTTGGAGCGCATAGCGCGCCATTTGTAGTGATCACCAGCCAACCATACTTCAGTTAAATTACGAAATTGTTTGTTGTCGCCCACTTGCTCCGGTTGAAGGTGACAATGGTAGTCAATGATCGGCATGTGTTTGGCGTAATTGTGATACAGCTCTTTCGCTTGTTCCGTATCGAGTAAAAAATCGTCGTGAATAAATTGCATTCTCACAAGTCCTCAGCGGTTTTTTTTCAGGGCAATGACCCCGAGCTTTGGTTTGATGGTGCTCAAAGGATAAGGTAAATAACTACAATTAAAGTAGATGAATCCAATTGATTGCGTATGAGGTATATGACCGAGGGGTTGCGCTCTGATATGTATTATTTGTTGCGTGGCGCTACTGCTTTAATACAGCTTCGGATCAGTCTACCGTCTGTTAAATTAAATTACCATCACGCGCCAAAAATTTATAACGACTGGCTGAAAACTGCGCAAAACCGGCGCGTTGGTCTATAGTCAAATAGCGTGGATTGGTTTATTCGATCCACCTCTGTTGTGATGTTGATATTTCAGGAGCTGTTATGACCAAGCCCATCGTGCATCAGAATTCGCTGTATGATTTATTACGCGCTGAGCAAATAGACGAATTTAATAAACGTAAAGCAGCGGGTGAATCCACAGAAGGAAAATTAGCGGCAGGAGATTTTCGCGGTTTGGATTTACGCGAGCTGGATGCTAATGGTCTGGATCTAGGTAATGCTTATTTTCGCGGTGCAGATCTACGCGGTATAGATTTCCGCAAAACCAACCTCGAAGGTGCCAGCTTTTGTCAGGCGCATGTCTCAGGTTGTTATTTTCCTGCTGAGATTTCGGCCGATGAGCTTCGCCTGTCTGTTGATCAGGGAACTCGCGTTCGTTACAGTCGCTAGACTTTTGGGGCTTCAAGAGTAATTCGTCACATTTCAGCTTATGTATAAGCTTACCGAGATATCTCTCATAAGGTTTCACTTGTATCACACAGAATAATACGGCAACAATTGCCAAGATTTACTCCTTAAAACCCCGTATACGAATATGTCTTTGCACGATAACCGCTGTTTCAAACAGCGGTTATTTTTTATTCAGATCAAGTAAAAATTAGTAAAAAGCAGGGTCGATCTACTCCAGGCGGCTATGATTGCAGCCAAAAATGGGCTGACCACGTTTCACATACGGTCAAGTTCTTACGGTTCATTATTTAACGTTTAATCGTCCAAAACCATTGAGGAAATTGTATGGTTTTTCAAAGAACAATCAGCGTCTTGGCAATTGCTGCAGCTTTAACTACCGTGGTACCTGCGTTCGCTATTGAAGCTCCCAAAAAGATCACAGTAGATGCTCCTAAAGCGTGGATGAATAAAAAGCTGGCGCCAGAGCAACGCGCTGATTTGGTTTTGAAGGAAATGACCATAGACGAAAAACTCAAATTGGTTATGGGTTATTTCGGCCATGATGCGGACTGGAAGAAATTCAAACGTCCTGTTGAGTCCTACCCACAATCTGCCGGTCTTGTGTACGGTGTTCCGCGCTTGGGCATACCAAACCTGTGGGAAGCGGATGCCGGAATTGGTGTCGCCAGCCAAAGCGGTCCGATTGTGCGTGAAGCGACGGCGTTGCCATCGGGTATTGCAACCGCCGCAACCTGGGATTTGAAAACCGCGTATGAAGGCGGGGCCATGATTGGCTCGGAATCCCGTTCATTCGGTTTCAACGTGCAGTTGGCCGGTGGGGTAAACATCCTGCGTGAGCCGCGCAACGGGCGTAACTTTGAATACGCCGGTGAAGACCCGTTATTAGCCGGCCAAATTGTGGGTGCGCAAATTCGCGGTATTCAGTCGAACCAAATCGTATCTACCTTAAAACATTATGCGTTCAATGATCAGGAGACGGGTCGCTTTAGTCTCGATGTAAAAATTGATGATCAATCTGCTCGCATGTCAGATCTCCTGGCTTTGCAAATCGCAAAAGAGGAGGGCAACCCTGGTTCAGTCATGTGTGCATATAACCGCGTTAACGGCGTATATGCGTGTGAAAGTGATTATCTCCTCAATGAAGTCTTGAAAAAGGATTGGGGTTTTAAAGGTTGGGTTATGTCCGACTGGGGCGCAACTCACAGCACTGTGCCCGCTGCTAACAATGGGCTGGACCAACAATCTGGTATTCCGTTTGATCACTCAGAATATTTTGGCGCGGCTTTAAAAGAGGCTGTAGAAAATGGTTGGGTGGCACAATCCCGATTAGACGATATGGTGACTCGTATACTTCATGCGATGTTTGAGTTCGGTCTTGTTGATAACCCGGTTTCGCCAAATCCTGGCGGAATAAATTTCAAAGCCCATGCAGCAGTCACACAAAAAGACGCGGAAGAAAGCATGGTGTTATTGAAAAATGACAACAAGCTTTTGCCACTGAATAAAACTGCAAAAAAAATCGCCGTTATAGGTTCTCATGCTGATATAGGTGTTCTCTCTGGTGGCGGATCTTCACAGGTTTATCCTGTTGGCGGAGCAGCTTTCAAAGGTGGTCCAGCAGTTTTCCCTGGCCCTATGCTGTATTACCCATCATCACCGCTAAAAGCAATTCAGGCGCGCGTACCTCAAGCAAGCGTTACCTACAACGATGGTAGCGATTTAGCGGTTGCGGCCAAACTCGCCGCTGAAAGTGATGTGGTGCTGGTATTTGCTAATCAATGGACCGCAGAATCGATCGACGTTCCAAATCTGTCGCTACCGGATAATCAGGATGCCTTGGTAGAGGCTGTTGCCAAAGCCAATACCAAAACGGTTGTAGTGCTGCAAACCGGTGGTCCTGTGCTTATGCCGTGGCTTGGTAATGTGGGTGCGGCGGTTGAAGCGTGGTATCCCGGCACGCAAGGTGGTGAAGCTATAGCTCGTGTTCTGTTTGGTGAGGTCAATCCTTCGGGTCATTTACCGGCAACCTTCCCAGCATCAGAATCACAATTACCTCGCCCTGTATTGGATGGTTACCCTGAAGTTAGAAACGCGCGCTTTACCGTTGACTATAACGAAGGCGCTGCGGTTGGGTATAAATGGTTTGATTTGAAAGGCCATAAACCTTTGTTTCCTTTTGGTCACGGTTTGTCCTATTCCGAATTTGCTTTCTCAAATTTAAAAGCGGATGTTAAAAAAGGCCTCATCAATGCTAGCTTCACTGTTAAAAATACTGGCGCTCTCGCTGGCAAAGAAGTTGCGCAAATTTATGTTGCTCCGGTAAGTGCGACTTGGGAATCTCCAAAACGTTTGGGTGGTTTCCACAAAGTAGATTTAAAAGCTGGCGGAAGTAAAACTGTGAACGTAATTGTTGATCCGCGTTTGGTGGGTATGTACGAGTCTGCTTCAAAAACCTGGAAGATTGCTAAGGGCGATTACAAAGTAATTCTTGCTGCCGATGCAACTGATGTAAACGCAACCAGGGTTACTGTGCATTTAGACGCAGCGACTTTAGATGTAAACGGAAAATTTATTCAATAATTTTTTTTAACAAAAAATATCACCTAGTATTAAAGCCGACCCTCACAGGCTCGGCTTTTTTATTGGCGTCACTTTCATGCTCAAGAGTAAATTTTTTGTAAATTTATATGATAATAACATTTAAAACGTTATGATTGCGTTGCACAAAAAAGCACTAATGAGAAACAGAACAAAAAACTTATTTGGAGAATCCTATGTTAAAACTCAAGGCAACCCTATTGAGTCTCGGTTTCATGGCCGCAAGTGTTTTTGCAGCCGATAAAGCTGAAGTAGTTGTGGATGTACAGAAACCCGGTCCTGTTATTCATAAAGATGTCTATGGCCAATTCGCTGAACATTTAGGCCGTGGAATTTACGAAGGAATTTGGGTTGGTCCTGATTCCAAAATCCCTAACACCAAAGGTTGGCGCAACGACGTTGTCGGCGCATTAAAAGATTTGAAAGTCCCACTGATTCGTTGGCCTGGTGGTTGTTTTGCAGATGAATATCATTGGCGTGATGGAATTGGTGCTCGTGCTAATCGCCCGGTAAAAGTTAATACTAACTGGGGTGGTGTTGAAGAAAATAATGCAGTCGGCACACACGAATTTTTTGATCTTGCTGAGTTGGTTGGTGCAGATGCTTATATAAATGGCAACCTCGGAACAGGTACTCCGCAAGAAGCATCAGAGTGGTTGGAATATATGACTGCTGAGGGGAAATCTACCTTGGCAGAACTGCGCCGTAAAAATGGTCGCGATAAGCCCTGGAAAATTTCTTACTTTGCTATTGGTAATGAAGCCTGGGGTTGTGGCGGTCATATGACACCTGAGTATTACACCAATCTCTACAATCATTGGGGCAGTTTTTTGAAAACTCCCGAAAATAATCGTCCTAAATTTATTGCAAGTGGTGGTCACTCTGAAGACACCAGCTGGGCAGATTATTTAACAGCCAATATCAAACCTGATTGGGCGTTGAATTTTGATGCGGTAAGTTTCCACTATTACACCTTGCCAACCAGCGATTGGAAAGTAAAAGGTGCTGCACTCAATTTCTCTGAGTCAGATTGGATGGCAACCATGGTTCGAACCTTGAAGATGGACGAGTTCATTATCAATAACAAAAAAGTAATGGATAAAAATGACCCTGAGAAAAAAATTGCATTCGATGTGGATGAATGGGGCACATGGTACGACACTGAAAAAGGTGATAACCCTGGTTTCCTTTATCAACAAAACAGTTTGCGTGATGCGGTTGTTGCGGCTCTGAATTTAAATATATTCCATGCGCACGCAGATCGTGTTCGCATGACGAATATTGCACAAATGGTTAACGTATTGCAGGCGATGATATTAACGGACAAAGATAAAATGATCTTGACTCCAACCTATCACACCTACGATTTATACAAGCCATTCCAGAACGCGACCTCATTGCCCACCGCAATTAATAGCAATCCAAAATACACCTTGGGTTCAAGCAGCATTCCTGGTCTTAGCGCATCAGCGGCGCGTGGAGTAGATGGTAAAATCTACGTTGCGCTTGTTAACGCGAATCCTAAAGCGGATCTGGATGTTGCGGTAAATCTTGGCAATCAAAAGGTATCAGGCGCGAAGGGCCGTATCCTGACGTCGAAGGCTATGGACGCTCATAACACCTTTGAAAAACCTGAGACGATTAAGCCTGCTCCATTTAGTGTGTCAGCAAAAAATGGCAAGCTCAATGTTAAATTGCCGGCTAAATCGGTAGTGGTAGTTGCCGTAGAGTAAAACTCAATTATCAGGCAAAAAAAATGGGGATTTTATAATCCCCATTTTTTTAATTTAAAAAAACAATCAGAATAAATCTTCAATCGACAAATAACGTTCACCGGTATCGTAACTGAAAATAATAACCCGGCTACCCGCAGGAATTTCGTTTTGTTTTTGCGCAACGGCAGCAAGTGTTGCACCGGATGAAATACCGATAAAAATTCCTTCTTTCTGCGCGCATTGGCGGGCCATTTCAAAAGCATCTTCTTCGCTCACTAATATAGTTCCATCAAGAGTTGCTCTATTAAGTACTTGAGGAATAAAACCGGCACCAATTCCCTGAATACGGTGCGGGCCTTTTTCACCACCGCTAATCACTGGCGATTTTGCAGGCTCAACGGCAAAGGTTTTTAAGTTTGGGAATTTGCGTTTCAATACTTCACTACAACCGGAAATGTGGCCACCGGTGCCTACACCAGTAATTAGGTAATCAACACCTTCGGGGAAATCCTCTAGAATTTCCTGAGCAGTGGTATTGCGATGAACCTCTACATTTGCTTCATTGGTAAATTGCTGTGGAATCCACGCGCTTTCATGCTCGGCTGCAATTTCATTCGCCTTGGCAATACAGCCGCCCATCCCCAATTCTTTAGCCGTTAATACTAATTCTGCGCCATAAGCTTTCATGGCTTTGCGGCGTTCGATTGACATAGATTCCGGCATGGTCAAAATCAATCGATAACCTTTTACCGCACACACTAATGCCAAACCAATTCCGGTATTGCCAGACGTGGGTTCAACAATAACCGTTCCTTTTTTGAGAAGGCCTTTAGCTTCTGCATCCTCAACCATCGCCAACGCAATGCGGTCTTTAATACTGCTACCTGGATTAAAACGCTCAACCTTCATCCATACTTCAATATCTTTGCTAAACAAATTATTAATACGAACGTGGGGAGTATTGCCAATAGTTTGTAAAATATTATCAACTTTCATTTCGGTGTCCTTTCAGTGTTATGGTTGCAATAGTTGTAAGTTAATGAAACAGATTATACAAAAATGATGTGAACGGAAAATTTCAAACCTTGAGTTGGAAAATTAACCCTTAAATAAGCTAATAGTTAAATAACTAATCTAAACGCTTTTTAAACCGTTTTGCCGCCACAAGCAAGCCTATTACCGTAAAGCCAAGTAGCCACAATAAATCCGGCCACAAATCAATCAAGGTTGCGGCTCGCAAAACAATTCCACGAATCAAGCGAATAAAATGAGTGGCTGGCAAAACTTCAGCGATCCATTGCGCGAGACGCGGCATGCCCTCGTAGGGAAACATAAATCCTGATAACAGAATTGAGGGGATCAATAAAAATACAGTAAGTTGCATTGCCTGCAGTTGGGTTTTCGCTACCGTCGAAATCAACATCCCTAATGTTAAGCTTGCGCTGATAAATACCAGCGCTGCTAAAAGTAATTGGTCTATCCTGCCACTGATCGGTACGTCAAAAATCAAATGACCCAAACCCAGAATAATGGACATCTGAATCAGCCCAACGAATACGTAGGGCACTATTTTGCCAATCATTAGCTCCATGGGTTTTATAGGTGTCGTAATCAATAATTCAAGATTTCCGCGCTCACGTTCACGAACTAAAGCGGCAGAAGTAAACAACACCATGGTCATGGTTAATATTATGGCAACCAAACCGGGAACTATATTAATAGCTGAACGCCGTTCAGGGTTGTAAAAAAGTGTCATTTCAAACGTGGATTTGTGAATGTTATAGCTGCCTGCCAGTGCGCGGGAATTCAGTGTGTTCAATGGCATATTTTTTAATCCAAAAATTGCATTACCCACCATAGTATCTGAGCCATCGATAATCCATTGTGCCAGCGGGCGTTCATCATCCAGTCGCTGCGCTAGATCTTTTGGAATTATCAATGCCGCACGCACGTCTCCACGAGTTAATGCGTTTACCGCTTCTTGTGATGTCGCGTAATCTTTCACAAATCGTACAACTTGCGTCGCTTTTAAATCGGCAATTATCGTTCGCGCAATTTCGCTGTGGCTATTGTCTACCAACGCGACAGGTAAGTTGCGTACATTGGTATTTATGGCGAATCCGAACAACAATAATTGAATTAACGGAATCATCACAATCATTCCGAAAGTAGGGCGGTCGCGTGACAGTTGGCGCAATTCTTTTACCATGATTGCGTAAATACGTTGTAATGAATTATGTACGTCTATTGATGCATTCATTGTCTGCCCTCGCCAGTACAATGAACGAATACATCTTCAAGGCTCGGGCGCACTATCGTTAAGCGGCGACCTTGCATTACATTCGAAAACTCTTGCAGTAACCATTGTTGCGGTTGTTCGATATTCTCTTTAATCAATACGCGTAAATGCGTGCCTTGCTGCGCCGCAGAAATTATTTGCGAATTCGCCGTTAATTGTTGTTTCAATTGTCGAAGATTATCGCCATCAATTTCAACTACCTGAGCGCCCAAATCTTTCATCAGTTGCGCTGGTGAGCCATCTGCACGTTTAATTCCACTTTCTAAAATTGCGATTCCGTGACAACGTTCGGCTTCGTCCATATAGTGTGTTGAGACTAAAATTGTGGTTCCCTGATCGCACAAATCAAATAATTTTTCCCAAAAGTCGCGGCGATTTTCCGGGTCTACAGCAGATGTGGGTTCATCCAGAATAAGTAACTCTGGCTTATGCAGCGTTGCGCAAGCGAGCGCAAGTCGTTGGCGTTGGCCACCACTTAAACTACCTGCAAGTCGGTTGGAGCGTTCGTTTAATTCATAGGCATGAAGCTGGTCGTTAATGCGTTGTTTGGTGTCAGCAGATTTTAAATTATAAATTTGCGCAATAAAGTGTAAATTTTCGATCACTGTTAGATCTTCGTAGAGCGAAAATTTTTGCGTCATGTATCCAATGCGTAATCTTAGTGCTTCTGTTTGCTGTGGAATATCCATTCCCAAAACACGAATCTTCCCGCTGCCAGGAGTAAGTAGTCCGGTGATTAAACGCATGGTCGTTGATTTACCACTGCCGTTTGGCCCGAGGAAACCGTAAATTGTATTTGCCGGAATGGATAAATTTACATTATCAACAGCCGTGAAACTGCCGAAGCGATGCGTCAAATTCTGTGTCTCGATTGCAATCGCTGTCATTACAACTTTTCCGAAGGCGTGTGCGGTTCCAATGGAACATCAACTTGCACAGGTAAGCCGCTCGGTAAATCTTTAGCTGTCTCAGGCAAATCAATTTCCGCCAAATACATAAGCAATGAACGATCGCGAGCATTTAACCCATAATAGGGTGTGAATGCAGGATCTTGCGAAATCCAGCGTAGTTTCCCATCGAAGGATTTTTCATAACCGTCTACATGTATCGTAAATGTTTGACCAACATGTAATCTTGTGCGAGCAGGCTCAAGAATATAAACGCGAGCATAGGGCGCGTCACCCGTTAATAAAATCGCAAGTGGATCATTAATTGCGGCGCGCTCACCCACATGCTTGGGTAGCCTGTCTAGAAATCCATCGCGCGTTGCTGTAACACTTAATTGTTTTAGTGTGTAATTTACAATAGCAATATCTGCTTCAGCCTCAGCCACTTGTGCGTCAGCAGTTTGCAGGTCTTCCGGTCGTGTGCCGTTAGTGAGTGCTAATAAATTTTGATTGGCGCGACGAACATCAGCTTGAGCAGAATCACGAAGACTGCGCGCATTATCAACGTCTGCTTGCCCGATCATTTTTTGTTGTAGAAGCGTGGCAACTCGATTGTAATTTGCGTTTGCCTGAATAACCTGGGCTTGCGCTCGCTCCAATTGTGCGCGGGTTGCGGCTATGTCTTCAGCTCTTGCTCCATTACGTAATTTAGTTTGATTTGCTTTCGCGTTAGCAAGTCTCGCCTCGGCTTTTTTGAGATTTGCTTGAGCCTGTGTATCATCCAATTGGACTAGCAGATCACCTTTTTTAACGAAGCTACCTTCACGAATAGGTTCCGCAAGAATAATTTCTGCTGCAGTTGCTTTTAACACCACGCGATCGCGCTCGAGGGTTCCCAGCGCTTGTTGATTATTTTTGTCGCCGCAATTACTTAAGAACAGGATTAGGCTGATTGCCAGTAAGTGGATCTTCATAAATATATCCAGCAGGTGTTATTGGGTTTAGTAGTATTTTTAGCGTTATAATAATCCAACTATACGCTCAGGCGCTGGACAGATCTAATAATTGAGCTGATCTAATAATTAAGGGTTGCGAGAGATGATGACTGAATTTTCCGTTATAGGGCTTATTGGCCACCTTCACAATGAGCGGGCAACCTATTCATTAAAGCGTCTTATTAGCTTTTTGCAGAGTCGTGGCGTGAAAATCGTTTTGGAGGAGGAAACAGCAGGATTATTAATAGACGATCCTCTCTTTCAAAACACATACAAAATTGTTGATGCCGACGAACTTGGCGAGCTTTGCAATTTAGTGATTGTCGTTGGTGGCGATGGGAGTTTGCTGCGTGGTGCTCGTGCATTGGCAAAATATAATGTTCCCTTACTGGGTGTAAATCGTGGCCGACTCGGATTTTTAACCGATATCATGCCCGAAGATATTGAAATAAAAGTAGATGAAGTTTTATCGGGAAAATATGTATTAGAAGAGCGCTTTCTACTTGATATGTCCATCATTCATTTGGGTGAAACTATTGCAGCCAGTGAAGCTCTAAATGAAGTTGTGTTGCATCCTGGCCAATTTGTTCATATGTTGCAGTACGAAATTTATGTGGATGGTTATTTTGTCACCACGCAGTCATCTGATGGCATTATTGTTTCAACACCCACAGGTTCTACAGCCTATTCCCTTAGCGGCGGTGGACCATTATTGCATCCAAATCTTGATGCTATTGCTCTTGTTCCTATGAACCCTCACACCCTGAGTAGTCGGCCTATGGTCGTGTCTGGCAGCAGTCACATTATGATTCGTGTGGGTGAGCATAGCCGAGCGATTCCAATGATTTCGTGTGACGGTCATAATCATTTTGAAATGAGCATGGGCGATGAAATTCACATTCGCAAAAAACCGGATCTATTAAAATTATTGCATCCCGCCGAATATAATTTTTACGAACGTTGCCGCACAAAATTAGGATGGGGAGGGCACTTACTCAGTGACTAGCAGATATTCATGGTGAATTTTTTTTCGTCAGATGCAGAATTATCACCCGTTGAGGGCTATGACCTGATTGGTGATGTGCATGGCTGCGCCACGCCACTCGAGCATTTGTTGCAAAGATTAGATTATAGGAAAATTCAGGGCGTATATCAGCACGCCAAACGTCGCGTTATTTTTCTGGGCGATATTGTTGATCGCGGTCCAAATATTCGAGAGGCATTATTACTGGTTCATGCGATGGTACAGAAGGGAAGTGCACACATGGTGCTGGGTAATCATGAGCACAACGCGCTAACCTACTGTGAAAAAATAAAGCATTCAGCAGCATCAAATTGCCAATATCTGCGGCCACACAACCCAGCGAATTGTTCCTTGATTGCAGAAACCCTGGAGCAATTTGCTGATTACCCAAGTGAGTGGCAGGAAATGCTGGAGTGGTTTAAAACCCTACCATTATTTATGGAATTTGGTTCAGTTCAGCAAGGGAATCGGTTTCGGGTTGTGCATGCCTGTTGGGATCACGACATTATCGCCCATCATAAATCTGTTTTTGGTGATGGGCATTTTGATGAAAATTTTCTACATCAAAGTGTTTGTAAAAACACTTCTGAATCACATGCGATTCAAGTGCTCACTCGCGGTGTTGTTTTTCCATTGCCAGAGGGCGTAAAAGTTGTTACTCGCGAAGGCCATGTTCGCAGTACTTTTCGCACCAAATTTTGGGCTGAAAAAGCAGAGACCTACGGCGATTTATTATTTCAACCCGATCCTATTCCCGCTGAAATTGCCGCACTACCTATTGCTCAAGATCATCGCGCAAAAATGGTTCGCTATGGTTTAGACCAGCCGCCATTATTTGTTGGCCATTATTGGTTGAAAGGTAATCCAAAACCTATTACAAATAACATCGCGTGCCTGGACTACAGTGCGGTGAAATATGGTCGCCTGGTTGCTTATAGAATGGATGGCGAACAACAACTGCAAGAACAGAAATTTGTATGGGAATATGTTGATCCCTAATATTTAAGTAGAAGAGACTATTGTGAATTGGATTGTAGTTAAGAAATTTCCGTTAAATAAAGATTTGTCTCATGTGACTGGATTTTTGAATGAACGTGCAATTATGCATCGCGTTTATGAAGAGGCAGGTGAGCAAATTTTAGCGGTTGCAGACTCAAGAATGGTTGGCCCCATTGCGCAATTTTTAAATCAAGTTGAGCAGGGGACTTTGGTGATCCAACAGGACGTCACTACCGCAGAGACTGAGGTTTCGGTAGCGCAGCCAATTATTCAGCAGATATTATCGTCTCCGGTTACTTCAATACTTATCCTGTTGAGTGCTTTAGGTGCCCTAATAGTCGGGTTAAACGAAAGTTTGCGAGTTATGCATTGGTTTACGTTCCAGAAAGTAAGTTTTGGATATTTTATTACGCTTGAAAAATCCCTGGCCTCTGGTGAAATTTGGCGGATTATTACTCCGGCATTTTTACACTTCGGATTTTTGCATTTTGTTTTTAATAGTTTGTGGATGTGGGACTTGGGGCGTCGTCTTGAGCTTTACATGGGTAAATCCATGTACATATTATTTTTTGTGGTCACGGCAGTTATATCCAATGGCGCACAATATTTTTGGCAACCCAACACCACCTTTGGTGGCATGTCGGGTGTGGTATACGCGCTAGTGGGTTTTATTATTGTGAGTCAAAAATTATCACCTAACACATTAACGGCTGTACCTGCGAGCGTTCTGGGCTTTATGTTATTTTGGTTGGTGTTGTGTATGACCGGTGCGATTGATTATTTTGTAGGTGGAGGAGTTGCCAACGCTGCGCATGTAGGCGGTTTACTGGCAGGCGCTGCATTCGCCAGCTTGATTGTTAAAAAAGTACCATCGCAGAATTAAACGTATCATCAGAGTTAAATCTATCACCATAATTAAAAGCTAAGAGATTTTCCATGGATTTACAGAAATTACTTAACAGCATTACCCCCGACATTTACCAAAATTTGAAATTGGCGGTTGAAATAGGTAAATGGCCGGACGGTAATAAATTATCCGGCGAACAGCGACAATTATGTATGCAGGCCGTGATCGCTTACGAGCACAAAAATTTACCGCCAGAAGAACACACAGGTTATATCCCACCAGAACCGCACACTTTTTGTGGTGATGATCACGAGCATGATCATGCTGAAACTGAAAAACCTATCAAATGGGTTGAATAATCCAAGGAATTTATATGTCAGCTATAGAACAACAGCCTCAAGCAACTTACTTAAAAGATTATAAAGTCCCTGATTATTTAATTACCAAAACGCAGTTGCATGTAGATATTCACGATGGTCACACCATAGTCACGGCTAATTTGTCATTGATGGCAAACCCTGCTGCGGTTAGCCGAGTTTCGCAATTAACTTTGCACGGAACGGATCTCGAATTAATTTCGATTGCTATTAATGGAAATGCGATACCATCCAGCGCTTATGAATTTGGCGAAGAAACGCTGACTATCAAAAATACACCATCACAATTTTTACTGACCAGCGTTACTAAGATTTATCCTGAAAAAAATACGTCGCTTGAAGGTCTTTATAAATCACGCACAATGTATTGCACACAATGCGAAGCAGAAGGCTTTCGTAAAATTACCTATTACCTTGATCGCCCGGATGTAATGAGCGAATTTATCACCACGGTAGTGGCAGACAAAAAATTTCCAGTACTTTTATCTAACGGCAATTTGGTGGGCAAAGGTGATTTAAATGATAATCGCCATTTTGCCACTTGGCATGATCCTTTTAAAAAGCCGGCTTATTTGTTTGCTCTGGTGGCAGGAGATCTTTCCCACATACAGGACTCATTTACCACCAGCTCAAAACGTGAAGTGACTTTACAAATTTATGTAGAACCCAAGGATTTGGATAAATGTGAGCATGCGATGATATCGCTCAAAAACTCCATGCGTTGGGATGAGGAAGTCTATGGTCGCGAATATGACCTGGATATTTTTATGATTGTCGCCGTTGATGATTTCAATATGGGCGCCATGGAAAACAAAGGACTTAATATTTTCAATACCTCTTGCGTGCTGGCAAAACCAGAGACCACTACAGATGCTGGTTTTCAACGTGTTGAAGGTGTCGTAGCACACGAATATTTTCACAACTGGAGCGGTAACCGTGTTACCTGTCGCGACTGGTTTCAATTAAGTTTAAAAGAAGGTTTTACTGTTTATCGTGACTCTGAATTTTCAGCCGATATGGGTTCGCATACGGTGAAGCGCGTTGAAGATGTAAGCATGTTGCGTACATTGCAGTTCGCTGAAGATGCCGGGCCCATGGCACACCCCATTCGCCCTGAGTCCTACATTGAAATTTCCAATTTCTATACCATGACAATTTATGAAAAAGGTGCCGAAATTGTTCGCATGTTAGCGAACTTGTTGGGGAAAGAAAATTTCCGCAAAGGCACAGATTTATATTTTTCTCGCCATGATGGTCAGGCAGTTACGACTGAAGATTTTGTTGCTGCTTTGTCGGATGCATCAGGAAAAGATTTGACACAATTCAAACGCTGGTATTCACAAGCTGGAACCCCGCGCTTGCAAGTAACTGACAATTATAATGAAGACACGCAGGAATATTCGTTACGTATCAAACAGACGTGTCCGCCTACTCCGGAGTGCCAAGAGAAGCTACCTTTTCATATTCCTATTGCAATCGGATTATTAGGAAGTGCAGGTGATCTACCACTTTATTTAAAAAATTCAGAACCGGATTTTGAAACGGGTGACAATACTTACAAAGTTATCGAGCTTACACAAACTGAGCAAACTTTTATATTTGAACGTGTTCAAGAGAAGCCGGTTCCATCGTTACTACGAGGATTTTCTGCGCCGGTAAAATTACATTACGATTATTCTCGCGAAGATTTAATTTTATTAATGAGTGCGGACAGCGATGGTTTTAATCGTTGGGACGCAAGCCAGCAATTGTCTTTGCAAGTTGTCAACGAAGTTATAGCGGCCTATCAGCGTGGTGAAAATTTAAATAGTTTTAGTATTGATACACGTTTGATCGAAGCATTGCGTAGCGTGGTGCAAGATGAAACTCTCGATCAGGCTATGGTTGCATATATGTTGAGCTTGCCGTCAGAGGCCTACATCAGTGAGCTTGCCGAAGTGGTGGATGTCGAGGCCATTCATTACAGCCGTAGTGCAGTGCGCAAAGCTATAGCACGTGAGTTGCGAGTTGAGTTTGAACGAATTTACAAAAACTACGATCATGAGCAGGCCTATTCTGCGACGGCAGATGCAATTGCGTCACGTAGTCTAAAAAATGTTGCACTTGCTTATTTAATGTTATTGAACGACGAACAAATTATTCGCGCTTGCGAGCAACAGTATCTACGCGCAAACAACATGACCGATGTGATGGCAGCATTAACTCAATTAATTAATACTGAAGCTCCGCTAGCGCAAAGTTTGTCCGGCAATGCGCTGGCAGATTTCTATGAGCGTTGGCAGCATGAGTCGCTGGTGGTCAATCAATGGCTTACTGTTCAGGCAACATGCAGTCTTCCAAATACTCTTGCAAAAGTTAAAGCCCTTGAAGTTCACAACGCTTACGACAGTAAAAACCCCAACAAAATCCGCGCACTGGTATCGAGCTTCTGTAACAGCAATGCAATTAATTTCCATGATAAATCGGGCGAGGGTTATAAATTCCTGGCGGATAAGATAATCGTGTTGAATAAACAAAATCCACAAATCGCGTCCAGATTACTTACTCCCTTAACTAAATGGAAAAAATATAATCCCGAACGCCAGGCATTAATAAAATCACAGCTTGAGCGAATCATGGCAGAACCGGATTTATCCAAGGATGTGTTTGAGGTGGTGAGTAAGAGTTTGGTTTAAATAAACATACGGCGCCTCGACGCCGTATGTCTACTGATTATTTTAATTCAACCAGCGTAATCTTTTCCTTCGTGATCAAAATTTTCCTTTCCTTATAAAGTTTACTCAATGCATTTTTATAAATGCCTTTGCTGACTTTATATTGAAAATAAATCTCTTCTGGTTCGCTTTTATCGGTGAGGGTTGACTCGCCGCCGTTTGCTTTTAGGTGATCTAAAATGATATCGGTAAGTTCATCGCGCACCACACTATTTGCGGGCTGCAAACTCAAGCCAATTTTGCGGTCGGGGCGGATTTCTTTTATGAAACCTTTTAATTTTTCGCCGTAGAGTAGGGTGCGCGGTGCGTTGTCGCGAAAAACTAAACCTAAATGGGTGTGGTTAATAATGGCTTTAAAACCTAAATCAGTGCGGCCGCAAATAATTAAATCGACTTCTTGCCGCACTTTTAATCCGCTGGCCCGTTCTTCCAAATGATGACTCAAGCGCGAGGATGCGGTGATGCGTGATGTGTAGGCGTCGAGGTAAACATGGACCACATAACTATTGCCAACTTCCATAGGTTTGAGTTGTTCGTTGTAGGGGACTAGTAAATCTTTTGGTAATCCCCAATCTAAAAATGCGCCCACTGCGTTTACATCTTTCACTTCAAGATGCGCGCATTGACCAACCATCACTTTTGGTGTGAGGGTTGTTGCAATAATGCAATCATCTGAATCTAAATAAATAAATACATCGAGGCTATCGCCAACTTTCGCATTCGCAGGAACGTAGCGACGGGGTAAAAGAATGTTGCCGTAATTTCCGCCATCCAGAAACAAACCGAAATCCACTTGTTTGATGGCTTGCAAGTGATTCATTTGACCAATCTTAAGCATGTTTAACCTTTTCTATACAGGGCATAATAGGCGCTATTGTAAGGCTTGCGCCGGAATAAGGGTGATTATAGAGAGTAGATAGTTTATGGAATTGTTTTCGTTTTATGCGTTGGGGCGTCATTTCGCAGTAACTCTGGATGTCGATTTGCAACTGGAACGGCTGACTCTGGATGGCAAGGTTATGTCAGTGAAACCATGGGGTGAGCTCGCCAGTTTGCATAGTTTTGACGATGAGCAACTTGGTCAGACTAGGGTGAGTTTTCGCATCGACTCTGAAAACCAACAAATTAGTTATGAGTTGCATGCATTCGATGCGCAGGTAATTACAGGAATTGCTTCACTCGGTGAACAAACTAAAGCATTGCTTGTTCAACAACCGGAAGCTGTGCCAGCGCAAAGTGGGAAAATTAACAGTTTTGTTTTGTTAGGCATTGCGGCGAAATTGTTTAAGAGTTTCAAAGTCATCAAAGTCGCATTGCTAGGAGCATCTGTAGCGGTCTACAGCGTGATGTTTACCGTGGAATTCGCGCTGGCATTGGTGGCTGTTCTTATGTTTCATGAATACGGTCATGTACGGGCGATGAAAAAATTCGGCATTCCCACCAAAGGCTTTTACTTGATTCCTTTTTTTGGAGGCGTTGCGGTAGGTGATAAAGCTCGCACTCAATGGGAATCCCTTTATATATCTATGATGGGGCCAGTCTACGGCCTCGTCATGACCGCCGCTTTTTACGTTGCATTTTTGATCACAGGCAGTCATTTTTGCGGATTGGTCACGTCTATTAGTGCCTTCCTGAATCTCGTTAATTTATTCCCAGTCCATCCATTGGATGGCGGCCACGTTGTTAAAGCCCTGGTCTTTTCACGTCGCAACCGCGTTGCACTTATTTTATTGCTCGCGATATCGGCCTTGTGTCTCTACGCATCCTGGTCATATGGTTTGTATTTTCTGTGTTTTTTCATTTTTATTGGTGTTCTGGATCTTATTACGTCTTGGTCCGTACCAATATCCTCCGATATAACCCCCCTTAAAACCTACGGAATCTGGTTCTCGCTAGCTTGGTATTTAGCGGTCGCTTTGGCATTTCTCGTGATGATATTGCTGCTGGTTGAAGCTAATGTGCCCGGCGCCGACATAGCCACCAAGATCCTGGCAGCCTGATTTCTATTGCATATAAATAGACATTAGCGTATAAAATGTTCTATTATGGATTTAAGCGCAATTGTGATGCTTTTTCCTAATTATACAAAAGCCAATGAAGCGGTCGCAAAAATGGGGGCCGTCGATACGTTCACCGGAGGTTTTTATGAGTGCTCTAGCCCAAAGTTTACCTGCCAATGCTGCGCAAGCTGCGGTTGGCACAGCGCTAAATATTATGGACAAATGGGATTGCTCCGAGAAAGAAAAAATGGCGCTATTAGGGGTGGGGCGCTCTACGCTGCATAAATATCAAGCTGCTCCTGCCAGCGCACGTTTGTCTCCAGATTTACTTGAGCGCATCAGTTATGTTTTAAACATTCACGCGGTACTGCGCGTTCTGTTTGAAAATCCTGAAAACCAATATGGTTTTTTGCGCATGCCAAACAAAAACAAATTTTTCAATGGCAAAGCGCCCATGGAAATTTTAAGCTCTGGATTAATAAGCGCACTCTATGAAGTGCACCGCCATTTGGATGCAACTCGCGACGGTCAATTTTCTTAAGTTGCTTTTCCTGAGGTGGTTCCTTTAAGGTAGATATTCCCTTGATAGATATAAAAGCCATTCCCCAAGCGGTCTTTTTTAATCAAACCGCTTACCGATTAATTCCCAGTCGATATCCCCCCACATCAGTATTTGATGATGTGGCGAGTCAAGCTGAGTTCGAAATTCTTTATGCTATCCAGGAGCTCACTAATCCACGTATCCGCAATGAAGTTGGGAATTTAAATCGCGTGCCTGTTGAAGAGCGTCCATACGGGATTCGCGGTTGTAATTATGCGCTCGGGCCATTCGTGCATTTAAATCCTGTGGGCTCACGTTTTTCTAACGGTGACTTCGGCATTTATTACGCAGCAGAAGATGTACACACTGCGATTGCAGAGACACGTTACCACCAACAACGTTATTTTTCGGGTGTGGAAGGTTTAAAGTACGATCGTTTAAGTATGCGCTGTTTGAAAACGCAATTCAGTGCGAGTTTACGTGACATCAGAGGTGATATTTATAAAGATAATGAGTGGTACATTAAGGATGATTATTCTGCGTCCCAGCAATTGGGTGGTAGTGTAAAAGCAAATAATGAATCCGGCATCGTTTACTACTCTGTGCGGATAGAAAATAAAATATGCTATGCGTTATTTTCCCCAATCCTCATAAAAGATGTTATTCAAACAACCCATTACGAATATATTTGGGATGGCGAAAAAATCACCGTTGCGCTTGAAACAACTGAGATTGAATAAAAAAATATTTTCTCGAATAAAAAATAATGAATGTGACGCCACTTTCTTCATAACGATAAATATTCAAATTCAGTTTCCTATTATTAAAAGAACATCACTTCTTAAAAGTTCCTTTTTTTCAAAAATTTCCGTTAGAATCAAATTAAGCCCAACATAGCGGCCTATATAATTTTGATAACAAAGGAGAAACTATGAAAAGCCAATATCTATTTAATTTTTCAAAAAAATACCTTACTTCTCTCATTAGCTCTATCACCCTCACTGCATTAGCACATACTGCTGTCGCGCAAATAGGTAGTGCAAGTGTTCAAGGTGTTGTTGCATCTCAGGCACAACCACAAGCAGGTCTCGAAGTTACTGCAAAAAATATTGATAACGGATACACATTTCGCGCTGTAACCCAAAAAGACGGTTCCTACACATTCAAAGGATTAGCGCCGGGGCACTATCAGGTGCTGTTACAAAATAAAGTTGAAAAAGAGCCTAAAACAATAACCTTAAAAGTAGGCCAATCTGTCGCACTGGATTTTGAAATTGATAAGCCAGCTGTCGGTGATGACAAGGTAGATGAAATTACTATCATCGGCACAACCTTCAAATTAAAAAATACTAGTGGCGAAATAGGCACCAATGTTTCTCTCGAACAAATTCAAACTATTCCGCAAAATACGCGTAACTTTCTTGCATTTGCCGATCTTGCGCCAGGTGTGCAATTTACGCAAACTTCGGATGGCAGTACAAAAATTAGAGGTGGTGCGCAAAGCGAAAACGCCATCAATATATTTATTGATGGCGTAGGGCAGAAAAATTATGTTCTTAAAGGTGGTGTAGCAGGGCAAGATTCAAGCCGTGGTAATCCATTCCCGCAATCTGCGATTGGCGAATACAAAGTAATTACGCAAAATTATTCTGCTGAATATGATCAGTTAAGTAGTGCCGCTATCGTTGCGGTGACAGCATCTGGCACTAATGAATTCCACGGTGGTGTATTTTACGATTACAGCGATGAAGGCATGCGAGAAATGTATCCTGCGGAATTAAAGGATAATAAAAAAGTTCCTGGAAGGCAAAACCAATACGGTGTTAGCGTTGGCGGCCCCATCATTCAAGATAAAATGCATTTCTTTTTTGCGTATGAAGCAAAAAATAATGCTGATCCCAAAGCTATGACGATTGGTGGTGGTTACACAGAGGCCACTCTACCACCACAGTTTGCGAATGCGGGCGATGGAATTTCAGCTGACTTTAAAGAGGATTTATATTTCGGAAAGCTAAGTTATTTAATCAATGATGAGCAAAAACTTGAGCTGTCTGTAAAAGTTCGTGATGAAACTGAACTTACCAATGTAGGAGGCACTAATTTATTATCTTACGGTACTGATAAAAAGAATGATGAAACCCGTATTGATTTGAGTCATAACTGGCGTGAAGATAATTGGACAAACGATTTTCATATTATAACTGAGGATGCAAATTACAACCCGCGTGTACACACCAAACAAAATGGACAGATATTAATAAATAACGCCAGGGCCGTAATTTTAAATGCTGGTGGTGGGCAGGAATATCAGGAGAAAAGCCAGAAGGGTTGGGGTATTCAAGAAGATTTTACTTACCATGCAATTACTGATCATGTGATAAAAGCGGGCTTTAAATATAAATCAGTAACTCTAACAGCTGCTGAGCAACAACCCTATAATCCTCAATATGAATACAACATTCAATATGATCCATTGATGACACAACCCACTAAAGTAAGATGGGGTGCGCCCTTAGCGGATATAGGTGATGGATCGGCTGAATCTGATAATGAACAATATGGAATTTATATCCAAGATGATTGGACGATCAATGATCGTTTAACCGTTAATGCAGGGATTCGGTGGGACTATGAGGAATCATCCAGCTATTTAGATTACAAGACGCCGGATGATTTGGTTGCTGCGTTGCGCTCTTGGTCAAATCTCCAAAACTCAGACATTAATATCGAAAAATATATTAGCGATGGTAGCAATCGTGAATCCTTTAAAAATGCCTGGCAACCACGTTTTGGATTTACCTATAAACTCGATGAAAATATAGGCTTGGAATTATTCGGCGGTGCCGGGCGTGCTTATGACAGAAATATTTTTGATTACTTACAGACCGAACGAACTAAAGCAACATTCCCGACCTACGAACGCCTGTTTAAAAGTGGCGCTTTCCCTGAGTGCGATTTAAGTTCGCCGACAACGAACACCTGTGTAGATTGGGATTCCAGATATTTGACGGCGGATGGGCTTGCTGAGTTTGTAGATGGCACAGGTGCAGGCAGAGAGGTGAATTTAGTTAATAATAAATTAAAAACACCATACTCTGATCAATTCAGTTTAGGATTGCGCGGTAATCTTAATGAGCAATGGAAAGGCGAGTTCAGCTTTTCACGCATTGTCAGTAAAGATGGATTTACCTGGATGCTAGGCAATCGCCGACCTGATGGCGAGTTTTTTGAACCAGGAAAAATTTGGGGTCAGCCCTGGGGTAATACGGTTCCCGGTTTTGGTAGTTTAATAATTAGCAACAGCGCGATTGAAACCAAAACTAATTCTTTCTTCCTTAAGTTGGATAAACCCAAAGAAGAAAATAGTTGGGGCATGAATGTCGCCTACACCTATACAGACGCAACAAGCAATCGTAAAGGCGGTGAGATTTACTCATTGGATTACCCGCAACTGTCAGATTATGGTGTGCGTACTATTAACGACGTGCCTCAGCATAGATTAGTCATCGCAGGAATCACTGATTTGCCAGGCGGTGTTGTTTTATCTGCGAAATTAAATCTGCAAAGTGTAGAAACATTTTACGGACAGGATTGCCGTGCCGGTTGGGATGCGTGCGTGTACCGTACCTTCAAGCCTGAAAGTCATGGATTCCTAGGCTACAAACAATTGGATGTGTCTTTGAGTAAGGATATAGAGACTGGATATATCGTCGATGATAGCGTGATGACATTACGATTAGATATTCTTAATCTTACCAATTCGAAAAACTATGACGGTTATCAAGACTGGCACGGTGGAGCAGGTGAACCCTTGAATCCAGTGTTCGGACAACCTACCGATACACTTGCAGGACCACCCCTAACGCTTAAGGTGGGTTTAAATTGGAAGTGGTAATTTGAATCTGTTTTAAAAAAATAAAAAGGCGATGCAGAAATGCATCGCCTTTTATTTAACAAAATTATCTACATTTATTTTTTAGACAAGTAGCCGTGCATATCTAGCCAGCGAACAAAACTATCGAACCAACCTGTGCTCGTCGTCGTTTTCGGATACATACCAAAACCGTGTCCACCTTGTTCGAACAGATGAAATTCCACTGGACGCTTGGCTGCGCGCCAGCTATCGATAAGACCGTATCCAGCGTTAGCAAAGAATGGATCATCCGCAGCCAATGCAACAAACAGAGGCGGTGCATCAGCTGGAACGTCCACTTTGGTTAAAGGGCCATATATATCGGCAATAAAAGCAGGCTTCGCATCTTTACCGTGAAGCGTGGTAGAAATAGTAAGCATTGCACCTGCCGAAAACCCGATCATACCAATGCGATCAGGATCAACTCGCCATTCTTTGGAACGCTCGCGCACCAATGCAAAGGCAGCGCGTGCATCGGCGATCTGTGCTGCGAACTCTACCGCTGGGTCTTGATCAACGAGCGGACGGCTGGCACGTGCTGCACCAGAAAACATCTCCGCCATTGATTTTTCAAACGCCGCCATTTCTGCAGGTGTTTGTTTGAGGCGATATTTAAGAACGAACGCTGCTACGCCTTTATCGGCAAGGGCTTTAGCAACATCCCAACCTTCGTTACTCATTGATAGCGTACGGAAACCACCACCGGGAGCAACAATCACAGCAGCGCCCGTGGCCTTACCTTTTTTAGGTAAAAATGGAGTTAAGGTCGCTACAGTGACATTGCGCGCGAAGGTGCTTTTATATTGACTGTGCCAGGACTCGCTGGCAGTTGCGTCCGGCAGGGGGCCTGTACCAAGCTCAATTGCCGTCGGCTGCTTGGGAATAGCAATTGGCGTCATAACATCATCCTGCGCAAACGCTGGAATGGTTAAACTAAAGCCGACAGCTGCAAGGCTTACGGTCAATATACGGGCTAGTTGTAAGAAATTAGTTTTACGAGGGTTTGTGATCATTCTTATAGTCTCCTGAAATTCTGGTCTTGCTGGCTCAACAGCGAACCGGCATGTTTCGGCGAATTTTTGACTAAGTATTTAGCTTAGCCGGGCAGGATGATTACATAGAATCACCTCAATGAATATTTTTATATTATAAAAATATTCATTGAGGTGATGATCAGAACGGAGGATAAATTGGTCGAGAAAAACCGTGAGCGCTATTTGTTTTGCTCGCGTGCAATTGCACGGTAAGCAATATCATTACGATAGAACATTCCGTTCCAGCTGATTTTTTTTGCAAGTGCGTAAGCAGTCTGCTGTGCTTCAAATACTGTATTACCTAAGGCTGTTGCGCAAAGTACGCGGCCACCATTGGTGACTGTGTTGCCATCTTTAGATGCGGTTCCCGCGTGGAAAACTTTTTCGCCAGCAACATCTGTTGTAGGCAATCCAGAAATTACATCGCCTTTGTCATATGCATCAGGATAACCTCCCGCAGCGAGTACCACGCCGATAGACGCGCGAGCATCCCATTCCGCAGTAACCTGATCCAGATTGCCTTTCAATGCTGCCAGGCAAAGCTCAACCAAATCAGATTGCAAGCGAAGCATAATAGGTTGCGTTTCCGGATCACCAAAGCGGCAGTTGTATTCAATGACTTTAGACAAGCCTGCTTCGCTAATCATTAAGCCAGCGTATAAAAATCCGGTATAAATATTTCCTTCAGCAGCCATACCATCTACTGTTGGGCGAATAATATATTTCATTACGTGATCGTGAATGGCCGCAGTTACAACGGGCGCTGGCGAGTAGGCACCCATGCCACCGGTATTGGGACCTGTGTCGCCATCGCCGACGCGCTTATGGTCTTGACTGGTTGCCATTGGCAAAATATTTTTGCCATCGACCATCACGATAAAACTGGCTTCTTCGCCTGCTAAAAATTCTTCGATAACAACGCGGCAACCTGCGTCACCGAATGCATTTCCAGAAAGCATATCGCGCACAGCGTCTTCTGCTTGTTGCAAGGTTTCCGCAACAATCACACCTTTGCCGGCAGCGAGACCATCCGCTTTAATAACAATAGGCGCGCCTTTTTCTTTTAAGTAAGCGAGTGCAGGTTCAACTTCAGTGAAGTTTTGATAATCGGCAGTTGGGATTTTGTGGCGTGCTAAAAAATCTTTGGTGAAGGCTTTAGAACCTTCCAATTGCGCCGCGCCTTTGGTTGGGCCGAAGCAGGGAAGCTTTCTTTCGTTAAAATAATCTACCACACCGGCAACGAGAGGAACTTCAGGCCCAACAATCGTTAAACCTACATTGTTGTTTTGTGCAAATTCGGAAAGCTTTGCGAAATCCAAAATATCAATTGCGATATTTTCGATATTTTTTTCCAATGCAGTTCCGGCGTTTCCTGGCGCGACAAATACTTTTTCAACTTGTTTACTTTGTGCGGCTTTCCAAGCAAGTGCGTGTTCTCGACCGCCGCTGCCGATTATTAATACGTTCATAACTTTTCCATCTCTACCAATTATATCGTTCTGCATAATGCGATGTTCACCGTTCATGCTGAGCGCGAAGCAGTCGAAGCGTTTTTAAATCTTTTGTAATATTTGCTTCGATAGCCTTTTACAAGCTTCCTTCGACAAGCTCAGGATGAGCGGGTTTCGAAAATATTTCGCTAGTGCTTAATGTCTAAAGTGACGCATACCCGTAAATACCATCGCCATGCCATGCTCATCGGCGGCTGCAATAGTTTCTTCGTCACGCATTGAGCCTCCAGGCTGAATCACCGCAGCGATTCCAACTTTTGCAGCGTTATCAATACCATCGCGGAAGGGGAAAAATGCATCGGAAGCCATTACAGAGCCAGCGACTTGTAAGCCTGCGTGTTCAGCTTTTATTGCGGCGATCCGTGCAGAATTCACGCGGCTCATTTGACCGGCGCCAACACCAATGGTGTGTAGATTTTTTGCGTAAACAATTGCGTTGGATTTTACAAACTTTGCAACTTTCCACGCGAATAATAAATCTTTAATTTCTTGTTCGGTTGGTGCACGTTTGGTGACAATTTTTAAATCGCTCTCGGTGATGACGCCATCATCGGGATCTTGCACTAACAAACCGCCATTGACACGCTTGTAATCCAGCCCTTTAACTTTTATGGTGCTCCAATCACCAGTCGCGAGTAAGCGCACATTTTGTTTTGCTTTAACAATTTCAATCGCTTCCGCCGAAACGCTTGGTGCAATAATCACTTCAACAAATTGACGCTCAACAATTGCTTTGGCAGTTTCTGCATCTAATTCGCGATTGAAGGCAATGATGCCGCCAAATGCGGATTCGCTATCAGTTGAGTAAGCAAGGTCGTAGGCGTGTTTGATGGATTCAGCAACAGCAACGCCGCAAGGGTTTGCATGTTTAACAATAACGCATGCTGGCTCGCTAAATGATTTCACGGTTTCTAATGCTGCATCTGTATCCGCAACATTGTTGTAAGAGAGTTCTTTGCCTTGCAGCTGCTTCGCGGATGCAATACCTACTTCTTGCGGATTTTTCTCAACATAGAAAGCGGCTTTTTGGTGTGGGTTTTCGCCGTAACGCATTTCCTGCGCTTTAACAAATTGGGTATTAAACGTGCGTGGGAAATCTGCGCTGCCACCATCAACTAAACGGCCAAAATAATTTGCGATAGCACCGTCGTAAGCGGCGGTGTGTTCGTAAGCTTTGATTGCTAAATCAAAACGGGTTTTTAAAGATGTCGCACCGTTGTTTGCTTTGAGTTCAGCGAGAATTTTTTCATAGTCAGAAGCATTAACAACAATGTTCACATGCGCATGATTTTTTGCCGCAGCGCGAACCATAGTTGGGCCGCCGATATCTATGTTTTCTACTGCGTCTTCCAGTGAACAGTCTTTATTGGCAACCGTTTTTTCGAAGGGGTATAGATTAACCACGACCATATCGATGTTGTTAATGCCGTGTTCTTGCATCACTGCATTATCAATACCGCGACGGGCAAGAATGCCGCCGTGAATTTTGGGGTGCAATGTTTTTACACGGCCATCCATCATTTCAGGGAAACCAGTGTAATCAGAGACTTCAATTGCTGGAATTTTATTTTCTGTGAGTAATTTAAATGTGCCGCCGGTTGATAAAATTTCAACGCCTTGCGCATGTAATGCGTGTGCAAATTCCACTATACCGGTTTTATCTGAAACACTAATTAGCGCGCGTTTTACCGCTACAAGATCAGCTGCATTACTCATGCATGAGTCCCCTTAAGCAAAAGAAAATAAATTTACATCTGGAATGACTTAACGCTGTTTAAGATGTGGTCAGGCGCTAAACACGTGACGATGACCTGGCAAAAGTAACTGGCGTTAAATCTTAAAAAGAAAAAGGGGTGGAAACGAATTGCCACCCCTTATTTATGCGTGGCGAAATAAACCGCCCGCTGTGATTACAGTAAACCGTATTGCTTTAATTTCTTACGCAAAGTGCCACGGTTTAAGCCTAAAACTTGTGCGGCGCGAGTTTGATTGTGGCGAGTGTATTTCAATACGATTTCGAGCATAGGCGCTTCGACTTCGGCCATAACCATCTCATAGACATCGCTAACTGATTGACCATCAAGATGCTTGAAATAATTTTCCATTGCCTGCTCAACACATGCTCTCAAAGATTGCTGTTGGGCTGCCTGATTAAAATTTTGTCCGCTGTTGTTGGCAGTGGCGTTGGTGTTTGGTTGGGTAATGAAAGTTGCAGTATTCATGCGGCTTTTTCCTCTCTCTGTATCAGCTGCTCAAAAAAAACTTGTACGCTATCGTCTTGCTCCTGCCAGGTTTCCAGTTTGTTGAATTCACGGCGAAAAATCTCGCTGTTGGGGACAGTTTGCAAATACCAACTCGCATGCTTGCGAGCTATTTTTGGCCCCATGAATTCACCGTAGAAACGGTACAGTTCGCGCAGATGGCTGGTTAAAATATCTCTCACTTCGTGGAGCGATGGTTCGGGTAATTCGGTACCTGTATTGAGGTAATGTTCAATCTCGCGGAATATCCAGGGACGCCCCTGAGCTGCACGACCAATCATGACTGCTGCGGCTTGGGTGTAGTCCAACACTGCTTTGGCTTTCTGTGCAGAGTCAATGTCACCGTTGCAAAACACGGGAATTTTGACAGATTGCACAACAGCAGCAATGGTGTCGTACTCTGCATTACCGGAGAATCCACATGCACGAGTTCGGCCATGTAAGGCGAGGGCACGTATTCCGGTTTCTTCTGCAATGCGTGCTATGCGTAATGCATTGCGTTCTTCGATGCTCCAGCCGGTGCGAAACTTGAGAGTTACCGGCACATCGACAGCAGCTACAACGGATTGCAAAATATCGGCGACCAAAAGTTCATCTTTTAACAAGGCAGAACCAGCGGCTTTTTTGCACACTTTTTTGGCGGGGCAACCCATATTGATGTCAATAATTTGGGCACCATTGGCAACGTTCAAACGTGCTGCCTCCGCCATCATCTCCGGGTCGCCACCGGCAATTTGAACCGCGATGGGCTCAACTTCGCCAGTATGATCCAACCGAAGACTACTTTTACGCGTACCCCATAACTCAGAATTAGATGTAACCATTTCCGACACTACCAATCCAGCACCCAACCGCCGACAAAGCTGGCGAAAGGGACGATCAGTTACACCTGCCATTGGGGCAAGAATAACTTTACTTTCAATATGATAGGGTCCGATTTGGAACATTGGATGCTTCTGATATGAGCATAAGTCACGCGAAATAAGTTTTCGCTCCCGCGTAAAAGGGGCGCCATGATAACCGTTCAAGACCAGATTGAAAACGAAAAAACGCCAAATGCTGGCGTTTTTTTGAGCTAAAAAGTTGCTTTAAGGGGTTGCAATTTACTGCGCTAAATGCGTTACGCGGCTAGTGAGTTGCAAGCGTGTAATTTACAGCCTCTGGTCCCGGGTCGGAGATCTCAAGTGTGATATGAACTGGTTGGCGCTGGGGAATATATTTCATTCCCGCCAACTCTCCGCCAATGTATTCCTTGGGTGTAAATCGACGGCTCGCTACAGGTGTTTCATCCAGTTTGCTAAAAGACAGTACCAAATCCGGAAATGGCTGCTCAAAGGGGGCATTGTTAATCAGGATGGCATCCACCATAAGAGCATTTGCGGTGTCCGGATGATTCCTGACAATAAGATTGGTGGCCAGGATTTGTGAGGTGTCCACCAAGGCTGGAACTTCGCATCCCACTAACGGGCATATAAAGAGATAGGCCGTGCGATAAGGTTCGACACGGCTGAAATAATCAAATTTAAAATAGGCGATTTGGAGAACCAAAAGTACGCTCATTATCACAGCCAGAATGGGCCACAGCTTTCTTTGATAGCGACGCATGCGGCGCGCTGTGAATTCAACCGGGGCCGGCATAATGTTCATTAGCAATGCAGCGCGAGATGTGTCGAAAGCGCGCATTTTGGACGATTTCACCGGACGTTTGGATGATTTTTCTGCTTCGTCACTATCGCTGTAGTTATCAGCATCCGCTTCCTGCTCAAAAATTGCTGCAGCAAAGTTATTCGAATCCTTGGCGGGCTCTGGTGCTCGAGTGGCGCTTAGAAATGCTTCGCTGAAAAATGGCTCATCTTTATTATCTGCAGAGCTTTCAGCGGTGTTTTCGCTGACCAGGCTGAAAATTGGGCCTGAATATTTTGTATCAGAATCTGTAGATGCCTTATCTCTGACTTCTTCTGCATTGGTATCAGAGCTTTTCACCACGGGCTTTTTGAACTGATGAAGAGACTCGCCATCATCGTCCAATAATCCTTCCGCCCAGGATTCGTCAGTAAGGCTTTTATTATCGTCATCCCGTGGAGGCTCGTAACGAATTTCGCGCTCAAATAAGGACACGGTTTGCTTTGGATTCATATCCAAATCTATAAAGCCATCGAACTCATAACCTGCGGGCTTTTCATTGGCGAGATCCATATCGTCGCTGATGAGAATATCGTCCTCGTCCGCCAGGATTTTGGCTTTATCAATAACTACCTGCTTGGCGGCGGGTGAAGCTTTTACGGCTGTTTGTTGAACGATGGGTTTAGCTGCGGTCACTTTCGCATCAGATGTTGGCTGAACACTGGATGTGCGTAGTGGTGTCGGTGCGACCGCTTTTTTTGCAATCGGTTCTTCGGCCTTTACGGGTACGGGTTCAGGAGCTTTAGGTTTTGCTTGCTCTTGTTTTGGTGGGGCCACTTTCGGTTGGCTTGGTGCCGGCTGAGATTTTTGCTGGGCTGCAATTGGCTCTGCTTTTTTTAGCACCGGCTCAGGTTTTGGTGGTTCGACTTTGGGTTCTGCTTTTGGTGGCTCGGGTTGAACTGTTTTGACAGGGGCGGGCTGTTCTGCCTCGTCTGTTTTTACAAGAAAATCTCGCGCTTGGAAGATATGCAGGCATGAACCGCAGCGCACCGCGCCCTTAGCTGACTCCAGCTGGGTACTGGTAACACGAAAAGCTGTAGCGCACGTAGGGCAGCGGGTAACCATATGGGTCATAGCAGGAGGTATTCCTTATTGATTTAGCCTGTGAGTGTAGCTCGTCACACTGGCGCGGTAAATTGTTCTTATTTGGTTGTGTTAATTTTAACGCATTTCGTGCCAGCTAAAGATAAGGTTCATATCTTAACGCATTTTCGTAGCGGTTAATCTTACCCATTCTTCCTGGGTCGTTAACGGATCAAAATCGAACCATGCAGAGTAGGCTTGCTTAACGGTATCGGCTTGAATCGCTAAAATTCCCGAGAGACAAATTTTGCCACCGGGTTTCGTCATATCATTTAGTGCGGACGCAAGTTCAGCTAGCGGACCAGCCAAAATATTTGCCAACATAACATCTGCCTGAATTCTCGGGCAATCCTGGGGTAGGAAGACGGGCATGGCGTCGTCGGGTAAATTATTGCGTCTGGCATTTTCAGTTGTGGCCAGCAGCGCTTGTGGATCAATATCCACCCCAATCACTTTTTTGGCACCCATCAGTAAGGTAGCTATCCCGAGGATGCCTGAACCGCAACCGTAATCAACAACATCAAGATCGGTGAAATCGTGCCCGTCAATCCATTGCATGCACATGAATGTGGTTGGATGTGTACCCGTACCGAAGGCGAGGCCCGGATCAAGCATTAAATTAATTTTGTCGGGTTCTGGCGGTTGTTGCCAGCTCGGGCAAATCCAAAGGCGCTCACCGCAGCGAATTGCATGATAATTTTTCATCCATTCGCGTTCCCAGTCCTTATCTTCCAATTGTTCCCATTTGTATTCTGGAAGTCTGTTGCCGAACTTTCTTTCTGCGGTAGCGATTGTTTTTGCCGTATCAATTTGCGCTTCAAACAAACCAGTTATCTTCACGTTGTCCCAAAGTGGTGTTTCACCAAGTCCCGGTTCAAGAATGGGTTGATCGGCATTGTCTTCAAACGTGACCGAGGCAGCGCCACTCGCAAGCAATGAATCTTCAAGTGATTCTGCATAACGGCGCGGAGAAATAATTTTTAGTTGAAGCCAAGGCATAATTGTTACTCGAAAAATTTAACAGCGTCGTGTTTTGAATAAGTGTTTGGTATTTCGTTCGTCCTGAGTCTGTTGAAGGATATGCGCGGCCCTTCGACTACTTCGCGCTCAGGGTGAACGGGATTGTCAGTTTTTCTTCATCAGTTTGTTTTATACACTTTTCTTGTAAGCGTAGAAAACATCATTTCTTGTCCAGCCCAGGGACTCATACAAAGATTGTGCGGTTAAATTGGTTTTCGCGGTTGTTAAATCCATGCGCGGGATATTATTTTCTTTTGCATGTAAGCGAGCCTGCTCCAATAACAATCTTCCTATTCCAGATTTGCGAGCGCCAGGAGATACAAATAAATCGTAAAGCACATAAATAGGCGAGCCAAGTACTGAGCAAAAGCTGGGATAGATTTGGCAAAAACCCAAAGCATTTTGCAGTTGGTCTTCAGCGATAAAAATAATTGATTCTTTATTTGTCAGTCGAGCTTTAATAAATTGGTTGGCAAAAGTAAGGTTAGATTCTTGTTCGTAAAATTGGCGATAAGCATCAAACAGCGGGGCAATTTTTCCCACGTCTTCGATATTGGCTCTACGAGTTTTAAATGTGCTCATTCTTAATATTTATTCCCATTTAATAGCGGTAATAAGTAGATGCTGCATCTACGAGATAAACGACTCCCTTCTTCAAAATAAAAATACCCCAGTGCTTTTGCACTGGGGTATTTTTATTTAATAAGCAGCGAAAACTGTTTATTAAATATTAGTGTTCGCTACCCAACTTCTTTTCAAGGTAATGAATGTTCACGCCACCCTTACGAAACTCTTTATCGCGCACTAACATTTGCTGTAACGGGATATTGGTTTTGATGCCATCCACAATAGTTTCGTCCAGCGCTTGACGCATACGATCCAGTGCTATTTCGCGTGTATCGCCGAAGGTAATGATTTTGGCGATCATCGAATCGTAATTCGGTGGAACTGTATAGCCGTTGTAGAGGTGTGAGTCTACACGTACGCCTAAACCACCGGGAGCATGAAAACCTTTCACCAGGCCAGGGCAGGGCATAAAGGTTTTTGGGTCTTCCGCATTAATACGACACTCGAATGAATGGCCGCGAATAATGACATCTGATTGTTTAATGGAGAGCGGTAATCCTGAGCAAACACGGATTTGCTCTTTAATCAAATCAATGCCGGTTACCATTTCTGAAACCGGATGCTCTACCTGAATGCGCGTGTTCATTTCGATGAAATAAAAGCGATTGTTTTCATACAAAAATTCAAATGTTCCCGCACCTTTGTAACCAATATCGATGCACGCTTTTATACAGGCAGCGTAGGTTGCTTCACGTACATCTTGCGGTATGCCCGGTGCAGGAGCTTCTTCCAATACTTTTTGATGGCGGCGTTGTAAAGAACAATCGCGGTCGCCCAAGTGAATAGCGTGACCTTGGCCATCGGAAAGGATTTGCACTTCCACGTGACGTGGATTCTGCAAAAATTTTTCCATGTACACAGTGTCATCGCCGAAGGCCGCTTTTGCTTCGCCCATAGTGATTTGAATTGAGCTGATTAAATTTTCTTTTTCATGGACAACGCGCATTCCGCGTCCACCGCCACCGGCGGCAGCTTTAATAATAATCGGGAAGCCAATTCGCTCAGCAATTTCCAAACATTTTTCCGGCTCTTCGCCAGGGTTGGGTAGTGCACCATCAGAGCCAGGTACTGTTGGAACACCAGCAGCTTTCATGGCTTTAATCGCTTCAACTTTATCGCCCATCATGCGGATTACATCTGGATCTGGCCCGATAAAAGTAAAACCACTTTTTTGCACGCGCTCGGCAAAGTCAGCATTTTCTGCAAGGAAACCGTAACCAGGATGCACAGCTTCGGCATCGGTAATTTCCATAGCGGCAATAATGGAAGGCACGTTCAAATAACTTTTTGGCGATGGGTTTGGGCCGATGCAAACAGCTTCATCCGCAAGGCGAACGTGTTTTAAATCGCGATCAACCAGTGAATGAACGGCAACCGTTTGAATTCCCATTTCTTTGCAGGCACGCAAAATTCGCAAAGCGATTTCACCGCGGTTGGCGATTAGAATTTTTTTAAACATAAACGAATTCCTCAGCAATTAGCTGTTAAGCCGGAAGCCCTCGATAATTCTTAGGCAATAGTCACTAATGGCTGATCGAACTCAACGGGGTTTCCGTCTTGAACCAAAATGGATTCGATAACACCGGCTTTGTCGGCAGTAATTTGGTTCATCATTTTCATGGCTTCGATAATACATATCACATCGCCAACTTTTACTTGCTTGCCAACTTCAATAAAGTTGGGTGAGCCTGGGCTTGGCGCACCGTAATAGGTGCCCACCATTGGCGATTTTATGATGTGACCAGAGGCGGCGGGAGCGGCGGCTACAGGCGCAGAGGCTGGTGCAGCAGCAACGGGTGCGGCTGCTGAAACAGGCGCTTGTGCCGGTGCAGGAGCGTAACCTTGCATGGGCGCATTTAAATATTGAACAGTGCCGCTATTGCGGGCAATGCGCACAGACTCTTCGCCTTCTTTGATTTCCAACTCACCAATATTGGATTCTTCTAAAAGTTCGATGAGTTTTTTAATTTTGCGAATATCCATAGGATCCTCTTTTGCAAAGGTTGTTGATCTAAAGTTGATAACTTAGTGTTTGAGTAGGCTAAATGCGGCTTGCATTGCCAGGCGATAACTATCTGGCCCAAAACCGCAAATAACGCCTTGGGCAATATCAGAAAAATATGAGTGATGACGAAAAGCTTCGCGCTTGTGAACGTTGGACAAATGTACTTCGATAAACGGAATATCGACTGCAAGAAGCGCATCGCGCAATGCGACGCTGGTGTGGGTGAAAGCTGCAGGATTGATAATAATAAAATCGACACGTTCTTTACGTGCATCGTGAATGCGATCAATAAGTTCGTATTCAGCATTGCTCTGCAAAGTTTGAATATGGTGACCAGCGCTGAGGCAAAGTTGGGTAAGTTGCTGGTTAATAGTCTCGAGAGTTGCAGCTCCGTAGATGCCTGGCTCGCGTAGCCCCAACATATTTAAATTCGGGCCATGAAGTACCAAAATTGTTGCCATAACGAGTCCTATTGTTGTGAACAGCTGCGAACTGCCGGTTTGACCTCGGTAGGCCGATACAAGTTTCATCGGTTTCTAAAAAGTGGCAGGAGTTTGCCGCAAAAATTTTAATCTGTCCACGATGACTGCGAAATTAATTTAAATTGCTGAAAATCGCAGCAAGTTTGATGAAATTGTGACAAAGAGATAACGCTAAAGATATGAAACGCGGACTTTAGAGGCCGGTTGTCGCATTTTCCACGCTTTTTAGACGCAAAATGCGACAACTTCGTTGAATTGGCTGAAGCCTACAGCTAAAAGTAGCTATATTCGTAGATTTACTCTAGTTTTTACCTTTGAGGGCACTGATGACGAGATCTGGGGTTAATAATTGGGGTAAAACTTCCGCTTTGCCAGCGCGATTTGCAGGGTACCAAAGGTATAAAGGCACACCACTACGACCGTATTCACTCAAAAGTTCGCTGATTTTCGGATCTGGATTGGTCATGTCACCTTTTAATGTGGCAACTTTTAATTCGTCAAACACCGCTTCAACATCTGATTTAGACAATGTCACCCGCTCATTGGCGAGGCAAGTGATGCACCAATCTGCTGTTAAATCTATAAACACCGGACGGCCCTGATCACGTAATTCCTGTAAAAGCTCAGGTGAGTAAGCCTGCCAGCGAGCATTTTCGGGTTTCTTCTGCAGTAATTGGTAGGGAAGCAAAATAGCGATAAAAATAGCGACCAGAGCAATCGCACTGTGGATTTTTGCCGATAATCCAGTGGCAGGCCGATTATGTAGCCAACAAGCGAAGGCGATCAATACTGCTCCAATACAGACGCCAGCCATGAGATTACTATTTACCTGATTCGTTAATACCCAGAGTAACCAGATAGCGCTTAGGTAAAGTGGAAAGGCCAGAAACTCTTTGAGTGTTTCCATCCACACGCCAGGTTTCGGTAAGCGTTGGGCGAGATTTGGAAGGTAGCAAAGCAATAAAAGTGGCAGTGCCATACCAAAACCCAAAGCGATAAATACACCGAGACAGATATAGGCAGGTTGGGTGAGTGCAAATCCAAGAGCGGTTGCCATAAAAGGAGCTGTGCAAGGACTAGCCACGACCGCTGCTAAGACGCCGGTAAAAAACGAGCCGGTTAGCCCTGATTTTTGAGTAAGAGATTGGCCAGCGCCCATCCACCGGGTGCCGAAATGAATCAGGCCGGACATGCTCAAGCCCATCACAAAGAACAAATAGGCGAGGGCGGTGATTAATGCGGGTGACTGTAATTGGAATCCCCAGCCTATAGCCTCGCCACCACTTTTTGCGACGAGCAAAATACTTGCAAAGGCTACAAAACAAGCGACTATTCCCAATGTGTAAGCCCATCCGTGAAGACGCAGGCGGGCACTATCAGCTTGTACCAGGCTCATAACCTTAATAGAGAGCACAGGGAAAACGCAGGGCATGAGGTTCAATATGATTCCGCCCAACGCGGCAAATAATAGGGCTTGCCAGAGCCATAGGGATTCTGCTGTTGGCGCTTCAATTTTTGTTTGCGGTGTATCCGTTGCTTTCGATGTTTGGTTTGGAGCAGGCGTTACCGTGTGGCTGACAGGATCTATGCGTAGTGTTTCGGTGTAAGGAGGGTAGCACAGGCCTGCCTCGGCACAGCCTTGCGAGGTTACGCGTAAGTCAAAAGGCGCCGTTGTTGCGGGTAAAGAGAAATCAACCGTCACCTGGTTGTAGTGAAGTGTCATATCCTCGCCAGCGAATTCGTCAAATTTTTTCTTGCCTTCACTATAGATTGGCGTAAGTGTCAAAGAGGGTGTTGCCTGGAATTTGAACCGCTCCTGGTAGAGGTAATATTCAGGCGCAATTGTCCAGATCAACCGCAAGTGTTTGGAGTCACCTGCATCATTTACTTCGCCTGTTACTTTATAGGCTTCAGTTACCTGCAAATATTTTTCTTCATTGGAGAAATTAGTGGCTTTTGCGGGTGAGACATTGGCATTGGGCGTAGCCGTAAAATCTATAGCATTTGTCAAAGCGGCTTGCAGGCAGATCCATACAATAAACAAAGTGCGGAAAAATTTGAAATTAACACTGGGGAAAACGAGAGAACTTGGCATAATGAGCGCCTGAAAGCAAAGTGGCTGAATGAGATTAATTGCGTCAAGTGTAGTCGAGTCGAGAGTCAGTCGGCTAGTCATCCCTTTGGAATGAGACTTACCGACCAGAGCAATCCTCACTTTTGTTATGGCAACCTTAGTCCGCTTTGTCTTAGTCCGGTTCCCTTGATGTTTATTTTTAGAGAAAGTATTCATGTTTAGTGTGTTATTGAAGCCCCGTCCAGATTTGCCAAAAGTGTTTTTATCGCAGCACTCATTCTTGAAAATTCAAATGCCGATGCGCATGTTGGGTGTTATAGGTTTGGCGACCCTGTTATTTGCTTGCCAATCCACTCCTAAAGAGGAGGCACCGGTCGCACCTGTAATACAACAACAAATTCCTGCACCGATTGAGTTAACACCACAGCAGAAAGTTGTTGAGAGGCTGTTATCTGAAGCCGATTATTGTTTGTCGCAAAATAAATTGCTTAACCCCATCACCGACAACGCCCATGATCGTTATCGTTCGGTGTTGTTAATGGACCCGCAAAATGAAAGAGCTAAGCTGGGTTTGCAAACTATCGCCTTACGCTATGTTGAGCTGGCGCGGACTGCGGCCAAGCGCGGCAACTTGAGTGAGGCTCAAACACATATTCGTTATGCGCGCGGCATAGATAACAACCCGGTTGTTCAGGATGCGGCGGAAACCTTACGCAAACAAGTGGCCAGCACTCCAGCGCCAAAACCGTATCAGGCATCCGAGGGCGAAGTGGTATTGGATGCAAAACTTCTACAAGCGAAAGACGCACAAATTACATCGCAATTAACAGGTGTCGCAAAAAAAGCTAAAGACACTGATCAGTTCGTATTAATTATTGCCCGTACCGATGCAGAAGGTCGCTGGGTTTATCAACAACTACGTAATGCCGTGCCTGGTTACCTGGTGCGTGGTGATATTAAGTTAGGTTCACCAACACGGGTAAAATTAGTGAAATCTCTGGATTAATCATTAGCGGAATTATTGTTCAACAAGCCGAGGTGGGTTGTGAAGTTTCTAATAAGATTCATCAGTATTTTTACAGTGGTTTTTTATTCACAACCTTTTTATTTTCAGTCTGCGCTGGCTTCCGAGAGTGATGCTAAAAATTCCACCTCCGCAAAGAAAGAATCTTTAGATATACGAGTTACTAACGCTTTTATTTATGCTCCTCTAGGTGCTAGTAAAACCACCACAGGTTTTTTCACAATTGATAATCGGTCCGCTAGCGATATTACAATTACCGGTATAAGTTCCAATTTTGCCAAACAAATAAAGCTAATGCCAAAATCCGCTTTGGTTGTTCCTGCACATGAGTCTGTGACCTTAAAACCTAAAGGCGCTTTTTTGCAAATTAATGATTTGAAATCCAGGCTAAGTACCGGTGACGAGCTACACTTATCAATAAGCCTAAGCAACGGCCAAAAGCTGCACATTATTGCAGTGGTCAAAAGTGCTTATGATCAAACACATGGTCATTAACAGGTTGCATTATGCAAACTATAAAGCATTGGTGGAATCGCGGTGTACGCCAGGTTCTGGACGAATATGAGGATACGCAAAGCGATATAGTGAGCGCTAGTCCACGGCTTAAGTGGGCGTTTTATGTAGTAGTAATTTACTTTTTAAGTGCTTTCTGCCTGGGTATTTATTGGAGCATAGTGCCCGCGGCACCGTCGGTAAATGCGGCAGTTCAGCGTCAATTAGCCATTTCAAAAATACCCCCTCAAGCTCAATTACCTCAAGGCGTTGTAACAACGTCTACCTTGATTGCCATCAGTGAAACCCTGCTTGATAAATTTGGTGGCTATCTCACCAATGATATGTTTCCTCCAGGGCTTTGGCTTGATGACATGCCGCACTGGGAATTGGGTGTGCTCTTGCAAGTGCGTGATACTACCCAAATGTTGGGTGCCTCCCTTAGTCAATCTAATCTCAACCATCAGCTTGATGTAGATTTACAAAAAGCAGAAATACGTTTTAATTTTTCTAACAAGTCCTGGGGGTTTCCTGCGACAGAATCGCAGTATTTATCGGGCATTGAGCATCTACAAAAATATAATTATCGATTGATGCAAGCGAATAATAGCCAAGCTCAATTTTATGCGGATGCCGCACATTTAAATGATTATCTGGTGAGTGTTGAGCAGCGTTTAAAAAATATGTCCCAGCGTTTAACGGCGAGCGTAGGCCCCAAAATCAACACAGATGCTGCAGCAATGCCGGTTAAACAGGAAGATTCAAAAAAAGCCACGAATGGTTTGTATACCAAAACACCCTGGCTACAACTGGACGATGTTTTTTTTGAAGCGCGTGGCTCGTCCTGGGCATTGATTACCATATTACAGGCGATTGAAATAGATTTTGCTCAGGCGCTGCTGACCAAAAATGCACAGGCAAGCTTCGATCAAATCATTCGTGAGTTGAAACCAACACAACAGACAATATATAGCCCGGTCATTTTAAATGGCGAGGGTTTTGGTTCGGTCGCCAATCACTCATTAACCATGGCTTCTTATCTTGCACGTACACAAGCAGCAATTGCCGATTGTCGTCGCCAATTGCTCGTGCCCTAAATAGCCTTAAAGTGCTTTTCTCAGGTAGTACTTTTCCAGCATTTTTTCGCGTAACATTCACACCATGTTGAATGCTTTTTTACTCACTCGCCAATGGCGCGATACGCGTGACGGTGTTGCCCTTGATTGTTGGTGGGCGACAGAGCAGGGCGCCTGCTGGACACAAGTTACCAGACAAGAAATTGTTTTTTTTGCGTTGCGCGAACAAGCAAAAAAAATACATCAATTGCTATCAGCTTTACCCTCTTGGCGAATGGCAGAGGTTGAATTAAAAACCTTTCAAAATCACCTTGTTAATGCTTTGTATTTCAAAAGTCAGCGCACCGCGCGCGACGCACAAGACCTTCTTGCCAAAGCGGGACTCGATTATTGGGAAGCAGACATTAAGCCCCATGAGCGCTATTTAATGGAGCGTTTTATTACCGCCGGTGCTTATATAGATATTGAATCGCCGGATTGCCGAAGGCCCATTTTAAATCCACGTTTAACACCCTCCGAAACTCGCCTTCCCCTTAAAATGGTTTCACTTGATATTGAAACCACAATGGATGCTAAACAATTATTTTCAATTGCAGTATGGGGTGAGCATGACCGCAAGGTGTTTATGGTGGGTGAGATAGCTCCAAAGGGAATTGTCGCGGAAACTGATAGCGAAAAAATTTATGCGCAACTAGACGTGATTTTTTGTAAAACTCAAAAAGAATGTCTACAACACTTTTTTTCATGGTGGCATCTTTACGACCCCGATATTGTTATTGGCTGGAGCGTGGTGCAATTTGATTTATGGGTGTTGGAAACTATCTGTCAGGCTCAAGGAATTAGTTTGGCGCTGGGACGCGGCGACCAAGCTGTTCACTGGCGCAAAGAGGATGATGAGGGTGGGCGCCGTTTCGTTGTTATACCTGGTCGTGTTGCGCTGGATGGCATTGAATTATTAAAGGCCGCAAATTATCGCTTTGAAAGTTATTCCTTACAATTTGTAGCAGAACAATTGCTCGGCAAAGGAAAATTATTGCACGGCAAAGATCGCGGTAAAGATATCATCCGTTTGTTCAATGAAGATAAGATTGCGTTGGCGGAATACAATTTACGCGATTGCGAATTAGTGTGGGATATTTTTGCCGATAAAAAATTACTGCATTTCGCAGTGGAGCGTAGCCAGTTAACGGGGTTATTGCTAGATCGTATTGGCGGTTCTGTAGCAGCCTTTGAGTATTTGTATTTACCGCGTTTGCATCGTAAAGGTTACATAGCGCCTAATTTAGGTGAATTGGAATCTGATGTTATCAGTCCCGGCGGTTATGTAATGGATTCGCGCCCCGGCATTTATGACAATGTGTTGGTTCTCGATTTTAAAAGTCTATATCCCAGTATTATCCGCACATTTTTTATCGACCCTTGCGCATTCTGGATTGCACAACACAATAATTTGCCGGAGGAAAAGATTGTTCCTGGATTCAACGATGCCATTTTCGCGCGCGAAGGGCATATTCTTCCGCAGGTGATCGAACATTTATGGCAGGCGCGTGACGTCGCTAAGAAAGAAAAAAATGCACCTTTATCTCACGCTATAAAAATTATTATGAATTCGTTTTACGGTGTGTTGGGTTCCACGGGCTGCCGATTTTTTGATCCAAGGGTTTGTAGTTCAATTACTTTGCGTGGCCACGACATTATCCAGCGCAGTCGAATCTGGATTGAGCAACAAGGTTATGCGGTTATTTATGGTGATACCGACTCACTTTTTGTTTGGGTAGAAAATAATTGCATTGGTTTTCCGGCAAAAAACCAGAGTCAATGCGAAGCAATAGGTACACGGCTCGCGCGGGAATTAAATCAATGGTGGCAAATCACTTTGAAAAAAGAGTTCGCCATTAAGAGCCAATTGGAAATTCAATTCGAGACTCATTATCTGCGTTTTCTAATGCCAACCATTCGCGGTAGCGAACTGGGAACAAAAAAACGTTATGCCGGCGTTATTGAAAATAATGGCAGGCGAGAATTAATTTTCAAAGGTTTAGAAAATGTGCGCACCGATTGGACGCGCCTGGCAAGAGATTTTCAGGAGCAGCTTTACAGTAAAGTTTTTGCCGGTGAAGACTACCTGGATTTTGTGCGCGCAAGTGTAGCCGATGTATTGGCTGGCAAACGCGATCAGGATTTGGTGTATAACAAGCGGTTGCGCAGACATTTGCATGAGTATGAAAAAAATATTCCGCCACAGGTACAGGCTGCACGTAAATATGTTCAGCTCACGGGTAAGTCTTTAAGGCGCGGTGATTGGATTGCTTATGTTATGACTACTAGCGGTGCGGAACCTGTGGCTGCCCAGCAAAGCCCGTTGGATTACCAGCACTATGTTGATAAACAATTGATTCCAGTGGCAGACAGTATTTTGCATTTTATGGAACAATCAATGAGCGAGTTGGTCGATACTCAGTTGTCTTTGTTTGTCCATTAATAGTTAACCAGGAGTTTTTTGTGAAATTTAATAGGGAATTTTATAGTTGTTGTTGGACTAAGTTCATGTGCTAAGCAAGAGCCCGATAAGTCGCCGCGAAATGGTGAAAAGCTGGACCGGTTAAGATTGCCCAACCCTCAGCGTGACGAGAGTTTGCAAGATATTCCACCTGATTACAGTATGTAAGAACAAGAACGTCAAAAACTATTGAAAGATAAGAGTAAATAATGGAAGAAATATTAGATTTATTACGCGAGCATAACGTGCCTGTTCCAGTGCCCCTGGATTTACCGGACGAAGATCAATTGGTGGTGATTGAAGAAGAGTTACTATTACCTATTCCCCGCGATATACGCACCTATTTGCTCGAAGCAAGCGACGTAATTTACGGCACGCTTGAGCCAGTGACTGCAGCAGATCCCAATTCACACACACACTTGCCCGAAGTAACCGCAGTTGCCTGGTCCCTTGGCGTTCCGCATTATTTATTACCAATTTGTGAAGACAAGGGCGCTTACTACTGTGCAGATCCAGATGGTGAAATTGTATTGTGGAAAAATGGTGAGCTAACTGACGAAAACTGGCCATCGATTTGGCAGTGGGTTAGGGATGTTTGGTTGGAGTCATAAGTTCAACTGTTCAGTTATTTAGAACTCACGAATAGAACCTTAAAACTTTCAGATGATATTCTTTTCTGATTAAACTGGGAGTCGTCATCCTCGCGTATGCGGGGATCCAGCTTTTGATTTTGCCTGTAACCTTAAGAGCTGGATCCCCGCTCCGCGAGGATGACGATTCCCCTTATATAGTTAGATTTTTCTAAGACTAAAAGATTTTATTGTAACTTCACCAAAAACATTTTTGGCCATTTTTTTCCAGTAATCCAGAATGCTTTTTTATCGGCATCGTAAGCGATTCCATTGAGCACGCTTTCAGGATCGCCTAATTTCAGATTGTGTATCGTCTCAGAAAAATCGACTACGCCTACTATTTCACCTGATGCGGGATTTATCTTGATAATCCGGTTGTCATGCCAAATATTCGCCCAAATGAAACCGTCGGCATATTCAAGTTCGTTGATACTACTAATGGCCTCCTGTTTGTATTTTACGTTGATGGTTTTTTCAACTGCAAAACTATCGGCATTGTGAAAAAATAATTGTGCGCTGCCATCGCTGCGAATAAGTGATTTTCCATCAGTCGCTAATCCCCAACCTTCGCCTTTGTAATTTAAATTCTTTATTAGCGTGAAATTGGTTGCGTCATACACAAATACAGTGCCTTCTTGCCATGTAAGCAAATAAAGTTTGTTGTTCAATAATGTAAGGCCTTCGGCAAAAAAGCGATCGGGAAGCTGTTGTTTTTTTGTAAATGGTGCACTTAATTTGGCCCACGAACTCTCGGGCTCGGTGACAGGGTAAGATACAATCTGTGATTTTTCGTATAACCCGCTACTCTCGTAAAAGTTGCCATCTTTTACTAACAAGCCTTGCGTGAACAAGCTAGGTTTGTGTGAACGCTCCGAGATTATTTTGTAATGAATTGCGTTAGCCGCTGCGAGCGAGTCGGCATTCACATAAGAGACATTAGCAATCATGATGAAGCTAAGGCAGAATAGGGCAAAGATATTTTTCATAATGGTTTCTGCATTCTTGACTATATCGGATTCGTGGTTATTTTAATCAGCTTTCATTTTTTATTCACTTCATCGGGACACGTATCATGAAGCGTTTGCGGTCATTTTTCAGCATCACCTTGCTCGGCGGATTTATGGTGGTTTTGCCGGGCGCCATTTTAGTGTTGTTCGCAGAATGGATTTTTGGTGTCATTAGCCGACTGATCAAACCTTTTAATGATTGGGTGGCTAGCTGGACACCTATAGCGAATTATTTGGCTGATTTTACCGGAGTAGCTGTGCTTCTGCTCGGCTGTTTTCTTATTGGTCTGTTGGTGAAAACCAATATTGGCAGGTGGCTTCATGATCTAATTGATGATTTCCTAGGTAAAATTTTACCTGGTTATCAAACCATTAGTAAGCTTGTTTCACAGCTACTGGGCGGTGAAGGTAATACGTCTCTACTCAAAGGCGAAGCCTGTCGCGCCTATATTATGGGGCGGAATGTTCCAACATCAGTCACAGGAATAGTTACCGCTAAACATGCGAACGGTGATTTAACCGTTTATGTACCCACGGCACCGTTTTTAACATCCGGTATGGTCTATCACCTCGGACATGACAGCGTAGAGCTATTGCCCCATATTTCAGTGGAAGCGGTTATGCGCACTATTATTGCTTGCGGTAGCGGCTCGCAGGTGTTGACCAAGATTGACAGTAAATAATGAGGATATGAACCTGGATAGGGAAAAATATAAAAGAACAAAAGCTGTAAAGCGGTAATAGTTTGAAAAATAAAATGGCTGTGTGTAGTGGATATGCACGGCCATTTTTATGTGAATTAAATTATTTTTTAGAGCTTTTTGTTTTCGTGTTTTTTTTCATTTCGTCTGACGCTTTTGACACTGCTTTATCTGGTTTGCTTGCACGATTGGCGATGAGAGAAACATCAATTGCTGGTAATTTTACGTCTTCACCGCGTTCGCGGCTTTCCACATAATCTATCGCGTCCGTAACTGCACGGCTGACCTTATTGGTGATTTCTTGAATGTCCTGCGGGGACATGAAAAATGTCATGTCCACGTCATACCGGATATAGCGAGGTGGCATTCGGTTAAGTGCTACACAGGCTACGTCCGCCAGAAAATCTCTGTCACCCTCTTGTACTCGCAGGCTTTGCGAAAAGATTTCTGCAAGCACGAGGCGCTCATAATAGTTGTGAATGAAATCTATTTCGTCTGAAGTATCCAGGGTGTAATTGCGGGCATTGGTTAGCATTGTCTTATCTCTTTTGTGAACTGCGTGAGTCCGGCATCAAATGAGTATAGACACGTTTTGCGAATATTAGTTAACGTTTGTTGCGTATTAAGTCGCGTATAACAAAGCGCACCGGGTTAAGGGCGTTGATAAGTTCCTGGGGGATGGGAGGTGGCTCGTCATTGATTTGTGCGGCTATTATTTCAGCCGCCAAGGGGGTATAAGCCAGTCCTCGTGCGCCATGACCTAGATTTATAAAAAGGCCAGGTAGGTAGCTTCCGCCAGTGGTAATTCCGGCCCGCGCGTTTTTTCTTAGTGGCGCGAAATCCTCAATAAGTTTGTCCAATTCGGGTAGAGCACCCACACAGGGTAGGTAATCGGGTAGTGAGCAACGAAAGGCGACACGACCTTCAAGCTTGGCGATTTTGGCGCGCTCAAATTCGGGAAGATGTATGGTCAGGTTTTTCAGATTTGTTTGATGGTCACTATCACGGGGCGCTGTTTCAGTGTCTTTTAAATTGAAAGTTGCGCCAGTACAAAAAATGCCGTTTTGAGCTGGGGCAATGTAACCTTCAGCGCACACTACGGTTGTTAGCTCGGGTGTCGCTTCTGTTTTAGGAAAAAAAGTTGTTTGGCCGCGAATAGATTTAATAGGTAAATGTTTTGCTTGCTCAAAGTTCAATGCATCCTTTGCGCTGGCTATAATCAAAGTTTCACTTGCTTCGGTCTTCTCATGATCACCAGAAACTTTCCATTGCCCACCAATTAATTCGATTCGTTGCGCATGAAAACCATATTTGACCTGAATATTTGGGTGATCTACTAAATGCACGCAAAGCTTACGCGGGTCAATCCATCCCGCCTCAGGAAAAAATAATCCTCCTTGGTTGAGACGGGTATTTGCGATCTTGCTTGCTTCACTCGGAGTAACAAACTTAACCAGCGTATTGGAATTCGAAAATTTGTCTTTTAATTGTTCATGTAACTCTTGTTCAGACTCTTTATAAGCTATTTGCAGAACTCCACTTTTTTCGCCAATTTTTTTCCACAATGGGCGATAAAAATTTAACGCATATTGCAAGCTCGTTAAATTAAACGCAGCTTGAGCTTCTTCCATGGGAGATAATTTCGCGTAGAGCACACCTTGTGGGTTGCCCGATCCTTCCTGCGCTAGAGCTGCGTGACACTCCAGGATTTTTACCTGCCAGCCTCGCTCTGCCAATGCGCGTGCAGAATGACAACCTGCTAATCCACCGCCAATAATTAATGCGGACTTTTTCTGAAGCCTTTTTTTGTGTTGATCAATTGTCCAGGGTACAGGGTAGGGCGAAAAACTGCCGCGATAAGTAAAGTTTTCAGGGTTTGGAGATTCGACCTCAGTTGTAAATACTGCTTTAACCATTTCTCTTTTTCGCCCAAAACCTGCCACTTTTTGAACGGTGAAACCAGCAGATATTAATCCGTTTTTAACAATCGCGGCTGCGCTAAAAGTGGCCGCAGTTGTTCCTGATTTGCTCAAACATTTAATACAATCAAATAAATCTTCACTCCACATCTGCGGATTTTTTGATGGCGCAAAACCGTCGAGAAACCAGGCATCTACTTTTGTCCCTGAATGTTTAAACAGTGGATGTGTACTGGCGAGCATTTTTGTAAGTCCAGCTGCGGCATCATCAATAATTAAGGTGAGGCTAATGCGGCCGTCCAAAAATTTTAGACGGTGAAAACCTGTGCCTACAAAACGGGATAGGCGTCGATGAGTTGATCTGCAAGACGACTGAGCTCAGGCCACAGCGCGAGTGCACGATCCAAATCACTTTTATGAAGCGGAAATTTTTCAACACTGACGAAATGTAATTGCGCTGACTCCGGTGCAGTTTTAAGCCAAAGGTCCCACGCAGCTAAAAAATTTAACCCGGAACCAAAACCGGTTTCAGCAATTGTAAAATGCTGCGTGTTTTCAAGTGCAGTGAATCGTTCTTCTAATTGATTGTGATATAAAAAAACATGCCGCGTTTCTTCTAACCCATTGGCTTTAGAAAAATATACATCGCCAAACGCAGTAGAAATGGGCTGGCCTTCGGCGTCCCAGGTGAGGGAGGCGTGGTGTATATCCTGTTGGTCTTTCCCGGCTGATGAAAAGTAAATCCCCTCGCTCCCTCCCCCTTGCAGCGCGGCGCGTAGCCGGGAGGGGATGACTCTCCGATTAATTTTGCTTGAGGCAGCGTTAACTCCCTCCCCTGACAAGGGGAGGGCCGGGGTGGGGTGCTTTTCTACTTGAAATATTTTTCGCGATTTTTCTATTTGCTCCAGTATGGCTGCTAAAACTGACTCAATATTTTTCATCACATCCAAATTAGTAAAACGTAAAACTGTTAATCCAATTGACTGCAAAAATTCGTCGCGCGCCCGGTCGTAAACAATACCCTCATCGGAAAAATGACTATCACCGTCAATTTCAATAACGAGGGAATATTCTGCGCAGTAAAAATCGACTATGTAGCGATCAATACCTTGTTGTCTACGGAACTTAATTTCTGATAATTGCTTGTTTCGAATTCGATTCCAGAGCTGTCGTTCTGGTTCGGTTGGGTTTTTGCGAAGTGTGCGGCGTAGTGGAGTTTTTGTAGTGTGATTGAATATTTTTTTCTGTGTGCGAGCTGAAAAAGTCACCCCCTCCCGGCCTCCCCCTTCGCAGGGGGAGGAGCTAGTTCCCTCCGGCTCCGCGCCCCGCTGCAAGTGGAAGGTCGGGGTGGGATCAGCTCCCTCCCCTGACAAGGGGAGGGCCGGGGTGGGGTCGTTTTTTAGTATTTGAGTGGTAGAGCGAACCCCCTCCCAGCCTCCCCCTTCGCAGGGGGAGGAGCTAACTCCCTGCTTAACTTCGTCCTCAGAACTATCCGCTCCCTCTGGCTGCGCGCCCCGCTGCAAAGGGAAGGTCGGGGTGGGATCAGTTCCCTCCCCTGGGAAGGGGAGGGTTAGGGTGGGGTCAATCTCTTTCGCCATCTCATTTTGCTGCAAGAGTTCTGAGGTGGGAGTACTTTTCTCGTCACTCACAACCCAAACTCATCGCGTATTTGTTCGCACCAGCGCGCTATGCGGTCGGCGCTTTTATCGAATTCGTTTTCTTCGTCGAGTGCTAGACCAACGAAAGAATTTCCGTCGGGTGATAAAGCTTTGGATGCTTCGTAGGTGTAGCCTTCAATGGGCCAGTAGCCGCAGGGAATGGCGCCGTGGGAGACGACTTTGCTATGCAAATAACCCATGGCATCCTGAAACCATTCGGGGTAGCCGATTTGATCGCCCAAGCCGTAAATGGCAACTTTTTTCCCGGTGAAATCTACATCGTTAATCTCATCCCAGATTTCTTCCCAGTCTTCCTGCAGCTCACCATAATCCCAAGTAGGAATGCCGAGGATGATGTAATCATAAAATTGCGCGGTAATAATCGGGGTTTCGGTGATGTTGAAGAAGTCGACCAGATCTTCCCCCAGTTCTGCGCGAATTTTTTCGCCTGCCATTTCGGTGTAGCAGGTGGAACTTCCGTAAAACAGGCCAATTGGAGCATGACTTTCATTCATAGCAGTTGCGCCCATTCGCTAATCCATTCTTTGGTCATAGCATCCGCGTCGTCGCCTACGCAGGCATCTATAACCAGCGGTTCACCAATGCGCACTGCGCCGAGGTCTGCAAATGCGGCGTCCAGCATACGGCCAGCTTCATTAAAGGTGCTGTAACTGCTGTCTGCCAGATTGATGACCCCGTAGCGCTTACCCGCAATGCGCGGGTAGTCACGGGTGATGTGTAAGTAAATCTGCTGAATGTTATCCGGCAGTTCACCGGAGCCGGTATTGGAGTGGCAGAGTAATAACACTTCATTGACATCACGAATAAGATCTTCGGCGCGAGCATAGGTATTTAGCGAGACTTCGTGGCCTAAATCGCGCAATGTTTCGGCGGCTATTTCCGCTACTTGTTCGGCTGCGCCGTACACGCTGCCAATCAAAATTTGAATCTTTGCCATGGATGAATAAATCGTCGTAGAAAGGGGTGTGCATCATAAAAGGTTTTGTATAGCATCGCATCCCATTTAGCCTCACAGCCAATCTACTGACGATGAGTTTCTATGTTCCATATC